>Ga0209488_10000219_pt1 | contig 45559 bp, 41 predicted proteins | sample Rivendell_Oct201_8_FD_188349 | JGI IMG/M metagenome (GOLD analysis project Ga0209488, IMG submission 188349) | Vadose zone soil microbial communities from the Eel River Critical Zone Observatory, Northern California, USA -... | ecosystem: Environmental > Terrestrial > Soil > Vadose zone >...
TCAACAAGTTGCTGAAACTACTGACCGGCAGGTCCCCTCTAGTCCCTTTGATTCCCCTTCGCTGCCACCAAACCTGCCACCAGCGATCAGGGAAACGGCCGTCGCACTTGGCCCGGTCAGCGGCAGGACGAACTCTCTTTTGCTGTCCGCAAACCTGAGGCTCCCTGTGGCAGCTTGTTACGTCACACCATTTCGGCCGCAGGTGCATCAGCGCGTCGCCCGGAACGATCCGAAGGAGTCGCGGAAAGTCGCACTTCGTCTCATCAATCGAGGAAGGGTGCGGCGTTGGGAAAGCTCCTCGCGCAGCAAGGAATCCGACTTCTTGCAGCATGCCCCAGGCTAGACGCTCCATGCCTTGGCGAAGCTCAGCGAGCGCGGCAACGCTCAGGAACACGCGATCCGCATCCACCTCGTCGAGTCACGTGATAACACCGTCCAAGAATCCTGAGCAGCCAGACCGCACAGCGTCGGGCGACGATCTCTCATCCCTCTGCCAAACAGCCAGGTGGGGAGACGAGCGCCTATGCGCTAGCCTTGATTTCGGGTTGCTTCTGCAGCCGATCGTGCGACAGAAAGCGGCCGCTCAATCGCTCGTCTACAGCTACTGACCCATCGCAATCAGGACCGAGCAACTCACCCGTTCTGCCAGAGCGGTACGCTCCGGACCGGACCACCAACGGCCGCCTGCCGGCTTTGGATAGTGACCCACCACGATCAAGTCAATGGAGAGTCTTTTTGAATACTCGACGATCGTGTCGATCGTGTTACCGCGAGCCATAAATCCATCTGCCTCCAGACCTCTGGCTTTCAGACGGCCCACTGACTCACTGAGCAAGCGTCGATACTCGACTTCGGTGTTGGCCATAGACGCGTACCCCAGAGACAACGCGATGCTCGGAGCATCGAGCGCGGCATCCGAAACGATGGACAATACGGAGACCTTGGCGTTCAAATGCATGGCAAGCTCGGCGCCGCGCTTCAATGCAATGCGACCCGCGTCCGAACCGTCATGACAAAGCAGCACTCGCTCGAACATAACCTCTCCGCAGATACGATTGCCCAGTACCTGAAGTGTGCTCAATTCGCCTCACACGGTCCCAGCCTTGCGTAGTCGCTCGATTTCATCATCTGACTTCTTTAGGATCCCCTTCAGCACTTCTTCGGTGTGCTCGCCGACGGCCGGTGGGAAGGAGTAGTCCTCGATCGGCGTGCGCGAGAAGCGGATGGGATTGCGCAAGCCACTGATACGCCCGGTGTTCGCCTTCTCCATCGACATCTTCAGTCCACGCGCCTTGACCTGCGGGTCCTCCAAGGTCTGACTCACATTGTATAGCGGGGAGCAAATCACCCCGACGGAGATCAGCCGTTCGTACCAGTAGGCAACGGTGTTCTTTCGAAACATCTCCACGAACATCGGCAGCAACGCGTCCCGGTTTTCGTTGCGTTGCCGCCCGCGGGCGAAGCGCGGATCGTCGAGTAGCTCCGTTCGCTCGATCAGTTCACACAACTTAGAGAACTGATTATCGGTTCCGGCCTGCACATTGAGTGCGCCGTCGCTGCACTGGAACACCTGCGCGGGCGTTGAGCCCGGCGACACGTTACCGAATCGCTGGGGCACCTTTCCGGTGAGAAAATAGTCGACTATCCGATGCGACATCGTCGCGACAAGGCAGTCGAGCAGCGACATGTCGATATATTGACCCAGCCCAGTCCGGTCGCGCTCGCGAAGCGCCGCCAGGATGGCCACCGTCGCATACAGACCACAATTCACATCTGCAATCGAAAGGCCCACCTTCTGTGGTTCACCGCCGGCCTCTCCCGTGACGCTCATCAGGCCACTCATCGACTGGAACACCATGTCCACGGCCGGGTAAGGCGCGTAGGGTCCCGTCTGCCCGAAGCCAGTGATGGAGCAATAGACAATTCTCGGGTTCACGGCTGCGACGTCCGCGTAGGCGAGGCCCTTGCGCGCGAGGTCACCCAACTTGAAATTTTCGATCAAGACGTCCGAACCGGCCGCCAGCTCTCGAATGAGCTGTTGCCCTTCGGCCGTGCCGATGTTGACGCTGACGGACCGCTTGTTGCGGTTGAAGGAGAGGTAAAAGCCGGAATATGTCTCGCCCTGTTCGGTATCGAGGAACGACGGCCCGTAGTTGCGACTGTCATCGCCCTCGCCGGGTCGTTCGATCTTGATCACCTCGGCACCCAGGTCGCCCAGCATCTGCGTGGCAAAGGGCGCAGCGACAATGCGTCCGAGATCGAGTATTCGGATGCCCGCAAGCGGCAGTACGTGTGTTCCATCAGCCATGCTCATTCCCACTCGTCCGGCATAACAATGCCTTCTTGGCCGCATCGCCATGCATCAGCAGCCGTCTGAGTAGCACACATCGCTTGAGAAAGAGGTGCGCACCGGACTCCGCGGAATACCCCATGCCGCCGTGCACCTGGATGTTGTTGGTACCGGCGAGGAAGGCCGCACTGTCGGCGAGCAGCGCCGCCGAGGCCACTTGTAGTTGAGCACGGGGCCATTCGTCACGCACGGCGATTGCCGCGATGGCAATCAACGCGTCACTCGCCCGTGCCCGGACCGAGGCATCCACGCACAAATGCGCGACCGCCTGAAAGGCGCCGATGGGCTTGCCGAACTGTACGCGGACCTTTGCATATTCAGCCGCCATCTCACTCGCGGCGAGTGCAACGCCGGTTAACTGCGCGGCAATGAGAAGTTGCATGCGAATGCTCAGCGCGCTGTCTTGCGCGCGTGAAAATGCGGCAGGAACGCGCCGAAGTGTGGCGCGTGCCAGCGTAACAGTGGGATCAAGGCTCTCAACAGCAACCGCATCACCGACTGCATCACGCGCGAACAGGGCAGCCCCGGCGTCTTCCACGATCAAGAAGTGCGCCGCTTCGGCGTCGATCAGGTGCACTTCGCCCTCCAGAGTCGGCCCAATCTGTCCGCCTGTCATGTAAGCAGCGAAGCCGATTCGTTCAACCCCGCTCTTCAGTGCTGATGGAATCGGCAGAGCAGAGAGTGCGAGGAGCCGGATCCCGAGCGACGTTGCGAGCAGTGACACGGGCGCAAGATGGCGGCCATACTCGCGATTGATGAGCATGTCCTGAACCACATCCAGGCCCGCCCCGCCATGCGCCTCATCGAGCGCGTTGGTCATCCAGCCCAGTTCCGCCACACGCGACCAGAAATCCGGAGCCATCCGCATGGGATCAGCGGCGAGCGATGACAGTGGTAACTCGGCGCGCAGGACCGGCGCGACGGCCTCGATGAGCGCCTGATCCTCAGCTTGGGGCGTAAGAGAGATGCGGCTCATCAATAGTTCCTGGGCAGGCCGAGAATGCGCTCAGCGATGATGTTCTTGCGGACCTGCACAGAGCCGCCCGCAATCACCATCATTCGGTCCGCAAGCCAGCTGCGCGTCCACGGCTCGGTATCGGCGGACAACTCGATCGACTGGGCGCCCAACACCTGAAGGCCCGTGATTCGGACGCGTTGCAGCAGCTCTCCGAAAAACAGGAACGTGACGGCGGCGTTGCTACCCGGCTTGGCCTCATCCTGATCGCCGGAAATGAGCGCATACGTCAGCGCCTGGAGTGCGGCTGCCTCGGCCCGATGCTCCATGAGTCGAGTTGCGATAGCGTCGTCACTCGCCATTGGACGGCCCTGTCCATCCGTGCGCTCGTGCGCCAGCGCGATCAGCCGCTCGACGACGCAGCCAAGCTCGGCAGCATGGCTGAGTGTGGTGCCACCGCGTTCGTTGGCGAGCGTCGTCATGGCCACTCGCCAACCGTCGTTCAGATCGCCGACCACATCGGTCAAAGGAATTTTGACGTCGTCATAGAACACTTCGCAAAAGTGTTGGTCGCCGGCCAAGGTGTTAATGGGACGGACGGTAATGCCCGGGGTGGTCATATCGCAGATCACCCAAGAGATACCCCTGTGCCGGCCGAGTGTGGGATCGGTGCGAACCAACAGCTCCTGAAAGTCTGCAACCTGCGCGTGACTGGACCAGATTTTCTGACCCGAGACGATCAGATGGTCCGACTCGACGCGGCCTGCCAACCGAATGCCTGCGAGATCCGAGCCGGCGTTCGGCTCGGAAAAGCCCTGACACCACACGACCTCGCCGGCGAGGATCCTCGCGAGATGAAAGGCTTTCTGCTCTTGGGTCCCGCGGCTCATGATGGTCGGGCCCGCATGGTTGAGGGCAATGCTGAGACAGCCCAGCCCCGGGGCTTCCGCGCGGGCTGTCTCCTCGTACCATATCATCTGCTGCACGAGCGACAGTCCACGCCCCCCGCAGGACGCTGGCCAGGAGAGTCCGGCCCAACCGCCCCGGTTTTTCCGACGCTGCCATTCGAGGTCGAATTCGCGCATCGGTCTACCGCCCCGCGGCCGGCGCTCACGTGGGGCATTCGTCGCAAGCCAGTCGCGAACTTCCTCCCGGAACGCTTTGTCGGTCGCCGAAAACTCAAACTCCACCTTGATCTCCTGGCCGGTTGCCGATGCCGCGGCGCCGTCGGCGCTCAACGCACCTCGAAAGTTTTGACGGACGCCATGATTGCCTCAGGGTCCACTCGCGCAGTGGCCTGCGAATTACCCAGTTGGGTGTACTTCACGCCATTTTGGATCCCGATCGATCGGCTCATGTCCAGCGATTCCCAGATGGCGCGCACCGTTCCCTGCACAGCGACGGCAGGCTTCGCGGCGACTCGGGCGGCGATCTGGTGTGCTCGCGGCCACAGACATTCCGCCTTCACCACCTCGCTGACCAGCCCAGAACGAAGCGCCGTGGCGGCACAGATGCGCTCATCGTTCCCGAGCAACGCGATGCGAAGCACTTCACCGAGCGGAATTCTCCAGCGCATTCCGATGGGCTCGAGTGCAGACACCTTGCCGAAGGTGACATGCGGATCAAAGAACTGCGCATCTTCCGAACAGATGACAATGTCGCACTCATTGATCCAATAGAACGCGCCGCCAGCACACAGTCCATGCACGGCGGCAATCACGGGCTTCCAACATCTGTTCTGCTTGGGTCCCAGCCACTCGCCAGGATCGCGCATGTCCCACACGTGGTCCGAACCGGACACACTCTCCTTCTTGCGTACGTCTCGGCCTGTTGAGAAGGCACGGCCAGGGGATGCTCGCAGCACGATCGCGTGCACCGAGGCGTCTTCGATCATCTCCCGCCAGACACGCTGGAAATCCAGACACATATCCCAGTCGAACGAATTCATCGCGGCCGGACGGTCAATCGTGATGGTAGCCACGTGATCGTCTGAACGGGTGACGAGGATGCCGCTGTAGTCGGTCATGCCGGTGCCTCCGTGTTGGTGAAAAGCCGTCGCACCTCCGGCAGATTGGGCTTTAGAGCGGGCGTGCGCGGCAGATCCTGCACAAACAGGAATGTTGCCGGAATCTGATAGGGCAACAGCTTCTGTCCCAGAAAGGAGCGCAGCTCGGCGATGGCCGGTCTTGTGTGATCAGCCGCGAGAACGATCGCCGCAGCCGGTGCTTCCCCGAGACGTCGATCCGGCACACCGACCACCACAGCCTCGAGAATCGCAGGATGCTCCTCGAGCACTCGCACAACATCATCGGGATGGATTTTGAAGCCGCCGCGATTGATCACATCATCGGCGCGTCCATGGATCCACAGGTAATTCTCCGCATCGAGCGAGGCCCGGTCGGTGGTGCGCACCCAGCGATCCTTGTCTCCGAGTTGCTGCCCCCGGAGCTCGAGGATGCCCTGCTGTCCGAAGGGCACCGGCTCACCGGTGCCTGCATCGACGATGCGCGCCTCCAGATTGCGCTGTATGCGGCCCACGCTACCGCGCTTTGCGCAGTAGTGTTCCTTAAAAGACTTGATGTCCCAGCCGGCGACGCTTCCGGCAAACTCGGTTGCGCCATATTGCACGAGCACGGGCAGATCGTATCGCCGCAGAAAGGCCTCAATCACCGCGGGATCCAGTGGCGCCGTTCCTGAACGCAACGCGGCTAGACTCGCCAACCGTGCCTTGGGCACGTTCGCATCGAGTATCATGCGCAGCGCCGCAGGCGGCAGATTAGCGATCCGCGGTCGGGTGCGCTCCACCGCCTCGACCCAGCCGTCGACCGAGAATTTCTCGAGCAGCACGAGCTGACGACCCTCGGCTAGCGTCATGAGTCCCGTGAACAGACCGCTGATATGTGTCAATGGCGCGGTCTGCAGCCGCACGCCCGAGCGCAGCACCGGACCGGCCGAGCCGCGATCTTTCTCGTAGGCCTGTGCCGACTGGAAACTCTGGTTGAAGTTGCTGCGTCCGAGCGGGATGCGCTTGGGAGGCCCGGTGGTTCCACTGCTCAACATCTCGAGCAGAGTCTCCGCGCGGAGGGTCTCAACGGCATGCCCGGGGACGCTGTGACATTCACCCAGCCATTCAACACTCTCACCCGCGCGCTCGGGCAGCAGTAGAACAGGAACCTGCAGCGCGGCTGCAGCTGACTCGACCTCACCGCCCACGAAGTCCTGGCGCGCGCCGACAAGGAAGGCCGGCGCTTGCGTTCGAATATCCTCAGCCAGCTTCCCGGAGGGCAGCACGGGGTTGAACGCCACTGCGCATCGATTCGATACAACGCAGGCGATCAGGGCCGCGAGGTGGGGGGCGCGGTTGCGCAGCAAGAGGCCGATACGCGCTCCGGCAGGGCTGCCCGCCTCATCGATCCGCAGCCGGACGGCATCTGCCACGGCCGCTACCTCCGCCCAACTCCACCATCGGCCGCCGGATTCAACACACGGTGCCGAAGGCTTGATCCGCCACACGAGAGGGAGTAGTTCTTCGACATTCATCGGTTTCGCACTCAGCGATCAAATGTCACGCCGGTATCGAGCGGCCGATGGCGCTCGACCTCGTGCTCAATCATCCGTTCGATGTCTTCTTCCACGGGGCGCGGCAATTCGACCGGCGCGTCTCGAGTGGGAAGCAACACCGTGGCCGTGCCCGGCGATACCACCGTGCCCCACTGATTTTCGACCCACACCTCCAGACGAACCTCACCGCCTGCGGGCGTCATCTCCTTGTCTCTGACACGGCCCTTTACCCAGTAGGTGTCGCCGGTATAGACGAACTTGCGGTGCTCACAGCTCATTTTCCAAAGCCAACCATCATCGCCTATCCAATTTGTGATGAGGTTGGTGAGGACGGTCTCACGGAGCCCGCCGTAGTCGTAGCACGCCGGGATGCCGAGTTCGTCAGCCCATTCCTTCTCCCAGTGCAGCCGTTGGACAGTGTCCGGGATGTTGAGGCGATTGGGAGTAAAGATTCCCGGCACCTTCTTGCGTACCTTGTAGGAAATCCGAAAGCCTCCGGGCGGAGTCAGCTGCATGCCCCAGCCGATGTGCCAGATGATGAGGTCGCTCACGCGCAACGGCCCACGCACGATCGTCTGCACTTCCTCGCCCGGCTGCACGTCCTCCCAAAAGCGCGGCTGCGCGCCGCGAAGTGTCTCCGCCTCGTACGCCGCATCGATTGCCGCTAGCAGCTCCGGTGTATACGGCACCGGCAGCTGCTGCTTCTTTTTGCGCTCCTTGGAGGCGTGTCGCTCGGCCCGAATCCATGTGCCACGGCGGATGTTGATCAAGTCGCCGGCCTGGTTGCGATAGATAAAGGCCTGCACCTCGCCAACACTTCGACCGCTGAACTCGCTCCTATCCCGCGGGATGACGCCGATCAGCGCACAGCGCCGGCCCAGCCGGTCGCCGAGTCGCAGCGGACGCCACCATTCGAACTCCATCACCGCCTGATAGGAGCCCACACCGGCCAACGGATCGCCCTTGAGCAGCGCCTTTTGCTCATCAGTCGGAGCGGGCGCATCGGGCTCACCCATTGTGTAGTGAAAGGTCGGCGGTGTGATGAGGCCGCCCCAGCGAGTTCCTTGCGCATAGTCCGGATCACACCACAGCGGATTCTCATCCCCGTAGCCGTTCGCAAAGTGCCGCGACCCATCCCAAGTCACCTCGATGTTGTGGGGTGCGCGCGGCTGGTTGTACTGCAAGCCCAGCCGCTTCCGCATCCGCTCAACGGCCGCATCGGTGAGTACACCGGCAGGAGTTCCTTCAGCCACGTTTGGAGTCATTCGACATGTCCGTGAGAGTGGAGCAGCTCGAGTTTCCGTGATGTCGTCATCTTCGCGCCCGATGGCTATCAACTCGGGATCTGATTGAACGGAACAGCCTTGTCGGGCCGGTGATCCTGGGGCAGGCCGAGAATCTTTTCGGCGATCGTGTTGCGCAGGATCTGGTCGGTCCCACCGGCGATTCGCGACAGCGACCCAGTCACCCAGGACTCTGTAAAGTCCTCCCGGGCCGTGGCTCCTGGAATTCGCTGGAGCGCTTCCGGGCCCGTCGCGTTCATCACCGCCCGCGCGAGCCTCTGGCGTGTGGCGATCGTGACCAGTTTGGTGATTGAGCCTTCTGGACCAGGCTCCTTGCCTTCGGCCATCGCGACGAAGGCGCGCCGGTTGATCTCGGACAGCGCGCGCTCCTCATAGATCGACTGAGCGATCGCCTCGCGCAGCTCCGCATCCTGGAGAACGGGTTGACCGTCGGCTATTCGTCCAGCGAGCTTGTGCAGGATCGTTGTTGGGTCCGGGCCATAGCCCCACCGATCCATGACTGAGTAACGCTCGATCATGAGTGTCTGAACGGCGAGTTTGAAGCCATCGCCGACTGCGCCCAGCCGCTGCGCATCGGGGATGACGACATCGTCGAAGAATACTTCGTTGACATGGCTGGGACCGAGCAGACGCACAGGCCGCACGCTGATGCCCGGCGTGCGCATGTCCACGAAAAAATAGGTCAGTCCCTTGTGCTTCGGTAAAGAAGGGTCATGGCGCGCGAGCACCACGCCCCAATCCGAGATGTGCGCCCAGCTGGTCCAGAGTTTCTGACCGTTGAGCACCCAGCGGTCACCTTCACGCCGCGCGCTGAGTTTGAGCGCCGCGAGGTCGGAGCCCGCCGCCGGTTCCGAGAACATTTGGCACCAGACTGATTCGCCGCGGATGGCCGGCGGCACGAGCGCCGATTTCTGGGCGTCGGTCGCGTGGAGGGCCATGATCGGAATTGGCTGGCCGAGGCTGATGCCGAAATACTGCACTGGGAGGTCGTACTCCGCCTCCTCCTGATTAAACACAACCTTTTGCAGCGGTGTCCCACCTCCGCCGCCCAGCGAGCGAGGCAATGTGATGGCAGCAAATCGATGTTGGCTCTTGAGCTTCTGCCAATCACGTCCAAGGGCCAGATCCGCCGCGGCCGAAAGCCCCAAGCGCACGCTTCCGGAGTAATTGGGGGCGTGCTGGCGAAGGAAACATCGGGCCTGCTCGCGGTAGCTCTGGATCTCGCTCGAACAGTTGGTAGAGGCGGCGGGTGGCGAAGTCATGCCGCGCCTCGATTATCGAGCGCCGCTTCCAACAGCCGATCACGCCAGAAGGCAGCAGTCCCCCATTCTTCTGCGAGGCAGCGCGAGCGGCGCAGGTGTAGATGTTGCGTGGCCTCCCACGTCGTGCCGATCCCGCCGTGAAGCTGAATGGCCTCTTGTGCGCAGTGATCATACGCGCGTATGGCCGCGAGTCGCGCGCACGCGGCTGCCTTTCGAAACTCCCCGGAATTCGCCTGCAGTGCCGAGAGCGCAGCCCCGCGGGCAATCTGAATCAACGTATAGAAATCGGCGAGTCCATGTTTGACTGCTTGAAATGCGCCGATCGGTTGGCCGAACGCACGCCGCTGCAAGGCGTAGTCACGTGTAGCCCACAGACAAGCATCCGCGCCTCCCACCTGCTCGAACGCGCTCACCACGGCTAGCTCGTCAAGTACGTCATCGAGTACATCGTCGCCGAGCAGCGGCGTGGCCGCAGCACCCGCGAATGTGAGTCGGGCGTATCCGCGACTGTTATCAATGGTATCAACAACGCTGCGGCGGACCCCGGGCTGGTCGAGATCGACCAGCGCGATCTGTGCCCGGTTGCAGAGGACGAGCGCATACCGGGCAAAGGCGCCGGCGATCACCGCAACCTTTTCACCTGTCACACGCGCGCCATCAAACAGGGTCGTGGGGCGGGCAGGTACGGCGGACTCCCCGGCCTCAAACAACGCAACGGTAAAGATTTCGTTGCCGCTCGCCCCCTCACGCAAAAGCGCCTGCTGCTCGGCGGAGCCGGCAGCGGTAATCGCCGACATCGCGCAGGTCGTCACACCAAAAGGCACCGAGCCGACGCGGCGCCCCAATTCCTCGGCAATCGCACAGCGCGCCTCTAAGTTCATGCCAAGACCCCCCAGCGTCTCGGGAACACTGATACCCAGCCATCCCAACTCCGAGACCACCGACCACAGCGCGCCATCAAAGTCGCCGCGCTCCCCGAGCAGCCGACGTGCGCTGCCTTCAGTATCGACAGCGCCCAGGGCTCGTACCGCCTCGGCGCGAATCATCTCGATATCCTCTTCACTGCACTGCATGGAGTAGACCTGACAGCAACACACTATCCACGCTCAAAAAGCCTTGATCCCAAGGCGCTCCGCAAAGAAGGGCGCGACGCCCTGGGCGTTGGCGATTTCTCGAGCGGGGCCCGATACCACTGTGTCCCAGTTGCGCAGCAGATCCTCGGCAGTCTCGCCCTCCTTCAACGCATATCCGTGCGTCAGTTGCGTCACCACGCGCGAGAACATGCCGGCGCCGGCTTGATAGGTTTGGCCCGTGCTGGGACACGACGAATGACAGAGCAGTACCGCAAGAGGAGCGATCTTCTCCGGCGACAACATATCGCCGGCCGACGTGTAGAGATCCGCGGCCGCATCGCTCGCTCCCCGCGTCATGCGCGACGAGGCCCACGGCGCGACGACATTCACCTTGATGTTGTTTTTCGCGCCTTCGATGGCGAGGGTCCGAGAGAGTCCGACGACGCCCATTTTGGCCGCGCCGTAGTTGCTCTGACCGAAATTGCCGAAGAGGCCCGAAGCCGAAGTGGTGAAGAGGATCCGTCCGCCGGTTTCCTGCGCCTTCATCGCCTGAAAGGCGGGCTGGCCGACATAGAAGGCGGCGCAGAGGTTCACAGCAAGGACGGCGTCGAGCTTCTCGAATGGCATCTTCGCAAATGTCACATCGCGAACGATCCCTGCATTGCAGATCAGCGCGTCGATCCGGCCCCAGGTATCAAGGGCCCGTTGCACAATCGCGCGCCCGCCTTCAGGCGTGGCCACCGTATTGCCGTCCGAGACCGCCTGCCCTCCTGCCTCGCGGATCTCACGCGCCGCGAGTTCGGCAAGCGTCTCGTCGGCCAGGTCCTGGGCGGCCCCCAGGTCATTGACGACGACTAGCGCGCCGCGACGGGCGAGTTCTCGGGCGTAGGCACGGCCAATACCCTGCCCTGCGCCGGTCACCACGACCACCTGCCCATTGAATTCGAGTTGAGCCACCTTCCCCCCCTCACTTGAGTGCACCGGGCATGCCGCGCATCCGCTCGCGGGACATTTTTCGTCGTCGATAGCGACAACCGTCCGATCGCCACTAGTCTAGTCCCTCTTGAGCTATTGTGTAAACTGTTTATGCCTTTAATTGGCACTAGATTGCGCATTTAGCGTTGACTTTTGCCTTATCTGTTTACTATTATGGATTGACCAAGCGGGGAACAATGCGGGAAGCGCTGCCAACACCGACGCCAGAGACTCGTCATTTTTGGGAGGGCTGCAGGGCCGGCGAACTGCGCCTCCAACGCTGTAAGCCCTGCGCGCACGTCTACTTCCCGCCGCGCGCTTTCTGTCCCCGATGCAGCAGTCGGGAGGTCGCGTTTTTTGCGGCCAGCGGCCAGGGAAGCCTCTATTCCTATGTCATCAACTACCGGCCGCGGGCGGACATGGGAAGCGAGCCGCACTCTATCGCTGTGGTCACCCTCGATGAGGGGCCGCGGATGATGACCAACATCATCAATTGCCCGCAGACAGCGGAAGCGCTGGTGCTCGACATGCGCGTGCGCGTTGTATTCGAAGTACAAAACGACGAGATTGCGCTGCCTCTCTTCGAACCGGCGCAAGGCTGAGGCCGCTCTTGGAGCCAGGCAGCATTGCCGTCGTCGGCGCGGCGGAAACAACCCAACTCGGCGTCATCGCCGATGTCTCGGTGCTCGGTCTACATGCCGACGCCGCACTCAACGCGATACAAGACGCCGGCTTGACCGTCGCTGACATTGACGGTGTGGCGACCGCCGGCATCAGTCCCGTCGATCTTGCCTACTATCTGGGCATATCACCGATCTATGCCGATGGCACGATGGTGGGCGGCTGCTCGTTCATGATGCTGCTGCGTCACGCGGCCGCGGCGATCAACGAGGGGCTCTGCAATACGGTGTTGATTACTCACGCGGAATCGGGTCGGTCACGGATTGACGCCGGAGTCTTCCCGCGCACGCCCAGCAGCCTCGTCGGCCAATTCCAACAGCCCTATGGCGTTTACGTGGCCTCCACCGTGTTTACCATACCGGCACTACGCTACATGAAGACCTATGGGGCCACGGAGGAAGATCTGGCGAGGGTTGCTGTAGTACAGCGCCAATGGGCGGCCCGAAATCCCCGTGCGAGTTTCCGCAATCCGATCACAATCAGCGACGTTCTCGATTCGGCGATGATCGCATGGCCATTCCGTAAGCTGATGTGCTGCCTGGTCACCGACGGTGGCGGTGCGCTGATTCTGACGAGCGCTGCGCGCGCCCGCGATTTGCAACAAAAGCCCGTCTACGTGTTGGGCACGGGTGAAGCCGTCGATTCGCCGCTGATTGACCAGATGGAGAATTTCACTTCATCGAAGGCTTTCCGCGCTTCAGGCGCGAAAGCGTTCCAGGAGGCCGGCATTAGTCACGCGGAAGTCGATCACCTGATGGTGTACGACGCTTTCGCGCACATACCGCTCTACGGGCTCGAGGACCTCGGATTCGTAGGACGCGGTGAAGCCAAGGACTTCGTGCGCGAGGGCCAGACTGGGACCGGCGGTCAGCTGCCGATGAACACCAACGGTGGCGGACTCTCCTATATGCACTCGGGGATGTACGGCATGTACGCGCTGCAGGAAAGCGTGCGACAGATGCGCGGCACCGCACCGGCGCAGGTCGAAGGCGCCAAGATTTCCGTGTGCCACGGCGTCGGCGGATGGTTCTCCGCAGCAGGCACGATCATCTTTTCAAACGAGATGCCCACGTAAGCCCTGACAGATGATGCATCGTTACGGTTAGGAGGATCAGGTGCCGATCCATTACCCCGATATTCTCGAGGAGCACAGCGAGCCCAGGACGCTGACCTATGTTGAAAAGGACATCATGCTGTATGCGCTGGGAATTGGTCTCGGCGATGATCCGATGAACGAGGATGAGCTTCCCTTCGTCTATGAGAAGGATCTCAAGGCCGTGCCGACTGCCGCGACCGTGTTGCACGCGAGCATTGGCCGCCCACAAATGGCTTGCAGCCGGCTTGGCCATCGCCCGAGCAGTGTCAACTACCCGATGATCGTTCACGGTGAGCAGAAGATCGAGCTGCATCGTCCGCTGCCGAATTCAGGCTCCTTTCGCGCCACTACCCGTACGATTGGCGCGTTCGACAAGGGTGCCGACAAGGGCGCCGTGATCATCAACGAGACGGTCTGGACCGACAAATCGGAAAAGGTCGTTACACTGACGGGTACCATCTTTGCACGCGGCGATGGCGGGTTCGGAGGTCCCACCGAAGGTGCCCCGCAACCACATACCCTGCCCGCGCGCCCCCCCGATCAGACTCTGGAGTTCGCGACTCGCCCGGGACAGGCGTTGCTGTACCGGCTCAACGGTGATCGCAATCCGCTGCACGCCGATCCGGAGGTCGCACGGCGGGCCGGCTTCAATCGGCCCATCCTGCATGGGCTGTGTACTTATGGCATCACCTGTCGCGCCGTGCTGCAGGCAATCACCGACTATGATCCGACGCGGATTCTCAGCCATCAGGTGCGATTCTCATCGCCAGTCATCCCAGGAGACACGATCGCCCTCGATCTGTGGCGCGATGGGGATGTGGTGTCGTTCGAGGCGCGTGCGAAAGAGCGCGGAGTCACCGTCATCAAGAACGGAAAAACCGTGCTGAGGGCGCGCATCCCTGACTGATGCGCGTCCGTGCGTTATGTGGTTCCCACTTCGCCGATCCGCACCATCCTGATGTCGCAGATCTAGCCGCGAGAAGGTTCGAGTAGTATCGCTCGCAGATGCTGCAGGTGAGCAGTTCCCAACCCGAGCCCCTGAGCCAGGAAGATCTCATCTCCGCCGCAGACCGTGTCAATCGTTTCAAATGCGGCGAGCAGATAGCCCGGCTGAACGCCGCTCAGAGCCGCCAGGATTTGCGGTGAGACGGTGGGCGGCAGTTGCGCCGCGAGGCTGCGCCTATATCGATTCGACAGCAGATAATCCTGGAGGATCGTTTCCCGGGTGACGCCGAGTGCCATGAGCGTCAATGCGACCGCAAAGCCCGTGCGATCCTTGCCGCTTGCACAATGCACGACCATCGGAAAGCAGGTCTGCTCCAGCAGTTGGTGAATGTAGCGGCGATACTCGCCCAACTCTTCCGTGGGAAACAGCCGGTAGCGCTCGCAGACCCAGCGCTCAGTAACTTCGGCATCGAATTCGCCCGCGACGATGTGGGTCCGGATCCGTTCGGAGAGCTCCGTCACCTTGGCATGGTAGTTGGGTTGCCCGGAGACGCGCAGGGCGAGCCCGGTCGGCAATCGATCGGGCGCGTTTTGGCGCTCATACTCGCTGCGCAGGTCATACACGGTGCGAACGCCAAGCCGAGCGATGACCTCGATGTCAGCATTGGTGATCTCCGACAGCGAGTCGGACCGAAAGATCCGACGCCACCTGACGCGTCGGCCGTCTGCCGTCCGATACCCTCCGATGTCGCGAAAATTCCTGGCTCCATGAAGAGCAATATGCCGCGGCAGGCTGCTTTCTGTGTGATTGATCGCCCGGCCCGGCACATGATTCCTTTCAGCTCACGAGAGGCTCAGTACTTGAGCTTGTGCCTGATGAGGTGGTTCAGACGGCCCGGCACGTCGTTGTCCAACAGGCATCCTTGTATGGTTTTCAGGCTGCGAAGCTGGGCTGATCGAGCATGTCCATAGGATCCCTTCACCACTTCCTTGATCACCGCGTCCCAGCGGTCGAAGGCAAACAGGCAGTAGTCGTTCCAGGCCTCCGCTCGCTCCAGCCGGACCCCCCCTTGTGCCAGCGTTTCCAGATAGAGTTCAAAAAGCGCTTTCTCGTGCGCGATACGGTCCTCATTCGTCAGAGCCGAGAGGAGAAAGTACGAAAGGTCGCGAAGTCCGTATCCAGAAAACATCACTTGCCAGTCATAGTAACCGGCACGTCCGTCCGGGTAAGAAAAGGTGTTGCCGAGATGGGAGTCACCATGAAGGACGGTGTGCGGCTTGCTCTCCCAGTACTCAAATGTCGCGTTTGCATGTTCGTCCCACGTCCGCAGCAGATCGACGGCATCGGCAACGATGACTTCCTCAGTCGCTTGTTTGAGAAAGGCATCTCGCACCTCGCGGAACGAGCTTCGGAGCCAAGACCAGCCGAATCGCTTGGTGCGCGGCCGGACCCATGCCAGATCACCCAGCAGGCGATCATTCTCCCAGTACTTGGCATGAAAGCGGGCCTGCGTCACAGTGACCGCACGCGCGTGTTCGACCGAACAGTCATCGGCCTGCCAATAGGGCCGACACCCTTTGGCCGTCAGGTCTTCCAGCAGGATGAGAAATCGGCCACCGGGATAGCTTTTGTAGTAATAGGCGTCCGGCGCAAGACCGGGATTCTCGGGATGCAATATCTGATAGAAGTTGGCTTCCGCTTCATGCAGATGAAGCACGGCGATGCTTTCGCGATGATAGGCGATGTCCGGAGTCGCTTTTGCAAAGAGCGACGCAGGAAGCCCCGCGGATTTCCCAGCCTCGTTCCACTGGAGCCGCCACTTCTTGCGACTGGTCATCCCGTGATGGCTGTCGAGGACAACCAGTTCATCGAGTTTGGCCCGCGCGACACCGTTCCCGAGAGTTGCTGTCAACCACTCAGCGGTGATCTCATCGAGCGTGTGAGGTTCGCTCAGCGCGAGCGCCGGCGCGTACGCGAGCGCATAGTCCGCAGAGGCGAGTGCGTGTAACGCAGATTCATGCAGAGCCGGGCTGTCTGCACTGTAATGACTGACTCGACCCATTATCGTTGACCTCTCCGTTGCAAGTCGCAAGTAGATCGCTCAGCCGCTGTTGGATGATCGTCTGCGCTTGCGCCATGATGCGCTCGATCAGTTCGCGGCACGTCGGGATGTCGTGAATCAGGCCCTGCACCATGCCGGCTGTGCGCACGCCATGATCCGGATCACCCAGGGTCAGGCCCTCCCGGCCGCGTACGCCTTTCACGAGGTGTGCCACGTCATTGAATGACCGCCCCGCTTTCTCCAGTGCCAATACCTCTTGGCTTACCGCGTTGCGCGCAACGCGCGCTGTATTGCGATAACTGCGGAAAATGAGATCAGTGGAGCGCTCGTCGCTTTCGACCATGAGTCGTTTGATGTTGTCGTGGATGGGCGCCTCGCGCGTAGCGCAGAAGCGCGTCCCCATGTTGATCCCGTCTGCCCCGAGCGCCAAGGCGGCTACCAGTCCGCGGCCGTCCGCCAAGCCACCGGATGCAATCAGTGGAATAGTGACCTGGTCAGCGGCAGCCGGTATCAGAACCAAGCCGGGTATATCGTCCTCACCGGGATGGCCAGCGCATTCGAAACCGTCAATCGAGATCGCGTCAACTCCCATCCGCTCGGCGGAAAGCGCGTGACGGACCGAAGTGCATTTGTGGATGACCGTGATCCCATTCGCCTTGAATTCCTCGACATGCTCCTGAGGCTTGTTGCCGGCTGTTTCGGCAATACGGACCTCCATGTCGATGATGGCCTTGCGATACTCGGCATAGGGCGGAGCATTGATGGACGGCAGGATCGTGAGATTGACTCCGAAGGGTTTGTCGGTCATGCGCCGGCAACGCTCGATCTCGCGGCGAAGTTCGTCCGGGGACGGCTGCGTGAGCGCTGTGATGATGCCGAGTCCGCCGGCATTGGACACCGCGGAGGCCATCTCGGCAGTTCCCACCCATTGCATACCACCCTGCACAATGGGATGTTTGATCCGGCACAGATCCGTGAGGCGTGTCTTGATCACGTCGTGCTGGCTCAGTTCGGGCCGATGGCGACGGTCTTGGGGCGTATGAACTCATCAATTCCCTGACGACCTCCCTCCCTTCCGTAGCCGCTGAGACCGTCGCCGCCGAAGGGCAGTCCGGGCTTGAGCGAGCGACCGCCATTGACCATGATAGTGCCGCCGCGCAGCTCGCTTGCCAATCGGTGCACTCGTTTCACATCTCGGGTCTGAAGATGTGCAGCCAGGCCGTATTCGGTGTTGTTGGCGATCCGGATGGCTTCTTCTTCGGAGGAGAACCGGATGATGGACAGTACGGGCCCAAACACCTCGCGTTGCGCAAGAGTGCTGTCCGGATCAACATCCGCGAAGACGGTCGGTTGAATGAAAAAGCCGTTCGACAATTCGCCGCCGATGCGATCGCCTCCGGCGACGAGCTTGCCCATTTTCTCGCTCTTGGCGCGCTCGATCACACCCAGAATACGTGTCATGGCCGCCTCATTGACCACGGGCCCCATGTCGATCGCAGGGTCGAGCGGATCACCGATCTTGATGGCAGCCACCTGCGCGGTCACGCGCTCGAGCACGTCGGCATAGACGTCCTGATGCACCAGCATGCGGGTAGGAAAGCTGCATCCTTGGCCGCTCATCCGCGCCAGACTCAGCATGACGCCATAGGAGCACGCGCGATCGAGGTTCGCGTCCGGAAAGATCAGGTTGGCAGACTTGCCACCCAACTCCAGCACGGCCGGCTTCAGATGCTGAGCACAGGACGCGAGGATTTTGCGCGCGGTAGACGGCCCACCGGTAAAGGTCACCTTCTGCACTCGGCGATGTGCCACGAGCACTTCCGCCGCATCGACTCCCCCAGGCACGATGTTGCACACGCCATCAGGAATCGCCGCTTGTTGTACGAGCTGTCCAAACAGCTCCGCCGAGAACGGCGTGAACTCTGACGGCTTCACCACCACGGTGTTGCCCGCCGCCAGGGCCGGTGACACCTTCATGCCGAGCGAGATCAGTGGTCCATTCCAAGTGATGATGATCCCGATCACACCGTAGGGTTCACACATCGAGTAAGTGAAGTCGGTGTCGCTTGTGAAGCTCGTGGCAACCGTACCATCGAGTTTGTCCGCCCAGCCGGCGTAGTAGGCGGTCCAGGCCTTGGCCTGTTGCCACGCCCCCCTTCCGATGGCGAGTGGCGAGCCATTGTCGAGCGCATGGTAGGTCGCGAAGCGCTCGCCATTCTCCTCGAGTAAACCGGCAAGACGCAGCAACGCGTCACGCCGTGCGGCCGGCGCCCAGCGTCGCCACACCTCGAACGCTTTGGATGCGGCTTCAACCGCTTCATTCATCTCGGCGCTCCCGGCAAGCGGCACGTCGGCGTGAACCTTGCCGATCGCAGGGTCCACGTGTTGATAGATGCCGCCTGAACCTCGGCTGAGCTGACGATCACCGATGCGCAGCTTTACGGGCGGTGGCAGTGGGCGGTTAGCAATCAGCATATGAACTCTCCTGCTCCGATCATCTGCATGCGCGAGGCTTGCATTCAAGCGATGACGGATATTTAGTTATCATAATACCTATGCCACAGACAATCAAAACGGTATACGGGCTTCTAACTGCACTGTCCTCTGAAATATAGCGTAAACTGGTAACAGAAATGGCGTTGAGTCAGTAGGCCACAAGTGCCGGTTGCGCCCTTACAGGCCCTGAGCTTCGCCCGAATCAGGAGAGAACATGCCACTTGTGATCGTCACGACTCGTACGGGCGAAGAGCACCGAGTTGAGAGCAATCCGGACCAATCGGTGATGGATGCACTGCGCAGCGCTGACGTGGGCGACATTCAAGCCCTGTGTGGAGGGTGCTGCGCGTGCGGGACCTGCCACGTCTACGTCGATGCCGCCGCTGCCGACAAACTGCCGCCGATGGCAGCCGACGAACGGGACTTGCTGGAAGGTTTCGAATTTCGTCGCTCCACCTCGCGACTGTCTTGCCAGTTGCGCCTGGGGGACGATCTGGAAAGTCTGCGCGTAACCGTCGCCCCCGAGGGCTGATGTTGACGGGTACGCCAAGCGTGCCGACGTAGGTTTGACGAGCGCCCGAGGCAGCGAGCGAATCATCTCGATGGCTCGGGCGTAGGCGCTCGTGGGAATCGTCAACTAAAATTTATAGCTGAGGTCAACGCTGAACATGCGGGGTGGGCCAAGGGCCGCACCCTGAGCGCCGATACCCAGCGTGTTGCCGGTGTTGCCCAGGAAAAATACCTTGTTGGTCAGATTGGTTGCATTAAAGGCCGCATCGAAAGCCGAGCCTTTGATGTGATTCCACTCGGCACGAGCATCGACGGTGGTATAGCCTGGATTCAATCCGCCACCGTGTGCAACCGTGTCGAACTGACCTAACGCAATAGCTTCTCCGGCCGGCAGGACGCGCACCAGCGCCCCCGTGTAAAATTGATCCTGATAGTTCACCGCTGGTGCGAGAACGAGTTCACCGAGCCCGTTAGGTAACTCGCCATGCAGTTTCAGCGTGAGAGTAGCCTTGTTTCGGGAAACATAAGGCACCGGATTGACCGCCAGATCGAGGGTCGAACCCGGCAGCGACGTGTCAGGCCATTCGGTGATATAGGCATCGATCAAGGCATAGCTGCCGCTGAGCGTCAGCCACGAAGTGGGCTGCAAGACGAAATCCATATCGAAGCCACGGAACGTCGTTTTCGGAACATTGGTCGTCACCGTGCTCAACCCGGCGGCGGAGGCCGCAAGGTAGCTCTCCTGCATTCCTTTGTAGAAGTCGTAAAATGCTTCGATGTTGAATTGCCCCTGTACGTCCCCGACGATGAACTCGTCCTTCAGACCGATGGAATAGTCATCGACCGTCTCAGGCTGGAAGGACGACAGCGCGAGGTTGGTCTGTGACGGGTTGAAACCGCCACGTTTGTATCCGCGCCGATAGCCGCCATAGACCATCACTCCGTTTGCCGGATGGTAGTCGAGGCTCACGTTGTAGGTGTTGCCCTGTGCCTTTTGCTGATAGTAAGTCAGTGGCGAGGTGACAATCCCGCCAACGCCCGGGACGGTGCCGAAACCGGTCTGCCCCGCGGTGCCGTACGTCACATCGTCCCAGCTATGCCGGTAACCACCCGTCAAATTGATGCGATCCGTAATCTTGAATGTCCCGGACGCATACGCTCCGTAGGAGTTGATGTCGTTCTGCACAAAGCTGGTGACGGATTCGCCGAATTCCCGTGTCCATTGAAAGATGTTGATATCGGTGAGGCCTCCGGGCTCGCGTGTCCGGTCAATCAGACCACCGACAATCCACTGCAACCGCCTGTCGAAGCTCCGACCCTGCAGTTGCAGTTCGTCGGTCGTCTGACGATTCTTCAGAGGACGCGGCACGGTCTGGCCGTCGATGGCAATGGCGGCTACTCCGGTGCCGTCGCTGTCCTGGGGCTGGTCCGTGTATCCGGACGCGTCGATATAGCCGAAGATGTTCTTCAGCGTGAGATCCTGGATCAGCTCATAGGATGTGGTGTTTATCACTGCCCACACTCGCGAGTGTGGCCTGCTCAAGTTGACATCCAGGTCCGAATATCGCGTCCCGTAGCCCGGCGTGTAGAAAGCTCCCAAGCCGTTGGGCTCACCCAGCCCGATGGTGTTGAGGCCGGCACCGGCGGTCGCTCGGTTACCGTCGCTGTGAAAGGTGAGCAGGGTACTGTTCTCGAGACCCTCAACCGCCCTCACCAGCAGCGTCCCCCGAAACTCGGTTACGTCCTGGTTATCGTAGGTCTGCGCCGGCAATACCGTGCCGGTCGCCGCATCAATCACTCCCGCACGGTTGTGCATGTAGCCGTTGCGCTGCCATTCAAAGCCGGCTAGACGCAGGTCCACTTTGCCTGCATCGATCGGCAGGTTGACCGCCGCCTCTGCCTGGAAATCACCGTAGGTTCCGCCCTGCAGACGCGTGTAGCCACTGAACTGATCTGTAGGAGCCTGCGGCACAATGACAACGGCGCCCCCGGTAGTGCTGCGCCCGAACAACGTGCCCTGAGGGCCCTTCAGAACCTGCAACGATTGCAGGTCAAAAAACTGCGGCGGCAGCGTGGGCATCTGAAACGGTGCGCTCAGCGGCACTTCGGCGAAGTAGGTTTCCACGCTGCCGGCTGCGGCGCCGTAGTTTTGGCCCTTGCCACGGATGGAGAAGGCCGGAAGGCCGCCGTTGCCGGAGTCCGCATTCACGGTCAGGCCCGGGACCGCCCTGCTGAGATCAAATGCCGAGGTAATGGACCGGGCAGTCAACGCTGCCTGCGTGAACGCCGTCACGGCAACCGGAACATCCCCGAGCGCTTCAGTTCGCCGCCGCGCCGTCACGACAATCTGCTGGAGCTCTGGGCTCGATTCGGATCCTTCGGCGGCAGGTGCGTCGTCCGAGAAGGACGGCATTGAAGCCGCCATCAAGCCTACCCCCAGACAAACACTCAATGATCCCGCACCCGACGAAATGCTTCGCATTGCCAACCCCCCTCTCTTTGTCAAGCCACCAGCCAAAGCGCTTTAAAGTGATTACACAACCAGCTTGCTTTATTATGATTACACAATACAGGATCAGATCGGAAATGCAAATTAGGTATCGGCCGTTCCGAGCAAATTTGTGGCAATATGGCAAAGGATCTTGTCTAATTAGTTATCAGAATTGTTGTTCTACGGCAGAGCTTTAGTAAGTCTGAGGTCGGGATCCTGTCCCGAAGCCAAGTGAAAGAGGTGTGAAATGGGTGCGATAGCAGTCGTCACTGGGGCAAGCCGGGGTGCCGGAAAGGGAATCGCAGTCGCGCTCGGGCAAGCCGGTATGACCGTATACGTAACGGGTCGCAGCGTGGCGGACAGCGACAGTCCTTATGGCGGCACCGTCAGCGAAACGGCCGCGCTGGTGTCCAAGGCAGGGGGACGTGGGATCGCCGTGGCCGTCGATCACGCAGATGACGAAGCGGTCAAATCGCTCTTCGGCCGGGTGCAGCAGGAGCACGGCCGCCTTGACGTTCTGGTCAATAATGCGGCGAATGCCGGCCCGGGAATCACCATGGTCGGCGGCTTCTGGCAAAAACCGCTCGACACTGTGGATCTGATCACAGTCGGACTGCGCTCACATTACGTGTCCAGCTTCCATGCCGCGCCCCTGCTCATCGCCAATGGCAAAGGGTTGATTGTCAACACAGGGCACTATGGCGCGGTCGCCTACTACCATGGACCTGCGTATGGTGCGCAAAAAGCCGGCTCGGACAAAATGGCAGCCGACATGGCCAAGGAATTGCGACCCCACAACGTCGCGGCCGTATCCATCTGGATGGGAGGCCTCGACACCGAACGCGCACGCGCCTACCTCGCAAGTTTGCCGGCGGATGTTCGCCCGAAGGGCAAACGCGAATCTCCGCAATTTACGGGCCGAGTCATCGCTGCGCTCTACGCGTCTGAAAAACTGATGAGCCTGTCCGGCCGGGCGCTGATCGGGGCAGAACTGGGCGCCGTCCTCGGCGTCACCGACGTGGATGGCAGTTCTCCGCTCTCGTACCGGTACACGCTCGGCGGTCCTCCCGAGCTCCACCGGACGTTGACGACGTGACCGTTTGCCGCGCAAGCCCGGGGCGACGCACATCATGCGTCCACTGCAGCTCATAACTCCGCAGGGAATCGCCATGGAAACCGACGATATCGCACTGGAATACAAAATTCGGAGCACGCTGCTGAAATACATTCGCGGCATCGATCGCGCGGATCACCGACTGAGACTGTCCGCCTTCGCACCGCAGGGAAGAATGTTCATCGACGGGGTGCAGGTGATCGGTCCCAACGCCGTCGAGCGAAGAGCTGACAGTCCGCCAGCGCCGGGACTGCCGCCGCGGGAGACCATCATCGCGATGTCTCACCATCTGCATCAGGTTGAGATAAAACGCGTGGCTACGCACTATGCGGTCGAGTCGGACACGACGTCCTATCTCGTCATCAGTGAGTTGGATCAACACTGCATGTTGGTTCGGGGCGTTCGTTATCACGACATCATGTCTGAGCATGGCGGGCAGCTTCTCATCGACGAACGACAGCACTACATCGACTGGATGTTCCGAGCACCCGAGTTGTTTAACATTGCAACCAGCAAGCGACCTGGCTTCGCGGATTTTGTCGGGCGCCTGGAGGCCGCTTCGAGAATTTGCATGTCGGGCCCGCCGCCGGCCCAGCGCGGCTTTGACGCGACGTGACGCAGCCTCTGATCTCACTTGACTGGTCAGTCAAGTGTCCGTAACCTCCTCCCCACTTCAAGGCTTTTAGCCCGTAGCCGCTCGGGCCAGCGAGGAGTCGCCACATGAGCCAACCAGCCTTCGGTGAGCGTCCGCAGGACGATTACCCCCTTTTGCAGCAACCGGCCGATGATCGGACCTGTGGCGAGAACTTTGCCTTCTGGCTGTTCGACAATGACAGCCGGGTCTGTATCAATTGCCACCTGAACTCCGTGGACAGTTTTTGGCCGTTGCGGCGAGAAACGATCGGCATCTGCCTGCCGAATGGCCGTGCGCTGGTGGAAATGAACGAAGGGCTGCGCACGAACGCCGATACGATCGGGTCGGCCGGACTGACCATGCGCTGTGTCGAGCCGTTCAGGCGCTGGCGGCTGGAATTCGCCGGCACCATGCGCGAAACCACTCAAGCTGCGCTCGCGGCCGGTCCGTTGGGAGACGGCGAGGGCCGTCGCATCCTGTTGGACTGGGACGCGGATGTTACAACCGACTCTCCGGTGTTCAGGCAGGGTGGCACCCCCGAGTCGGCTCGCCTGATGCAGGAGAGCGCGGCCGGTCGCTACATCGGCGGCGCTCGCTATGAGCAGCTGTTCCGGGCGAATGTCCGCTTCCGGATTCAGGGCGAGCCGGAGCTGCGATTCACGGCCACAGGAACCCGCACCCATCGACGCGGGCCTCGCAATGTCGCCGGCTATGCCGGTCATGACTGGCAATCTGTTCTGTTACCGAATGGCGATGGCTTCTACTTCATGCGATTCTTCGAGGCGGACGGCTCGTTTGAATGGACCGAGGCGTATCTGCTGAAGGCAGGCAAGGTGCTGCCGGCAAACGTGTTGAGCGATACGCGCCTTACTTCGCACCGACTGGACAGCGAGCGGATGCAGATCCGACTGAGCTCGGAGGCGGGCGAAACCGTGATCGCCGGCGTGGTGCTGGGAGGCGTGTTTCGCCCCATGAACACCTCCCCCGGCAATCCGTTCATCAAAGTTCATGGCCCCTATTCCCGCCGCTTTGGATTTCACTCCGAGCCCGAAGGGATGCTGGGCATGCTTCAGGCCTGGGTGCGATACACCTTGGACGGCCAGAGCGCGAACGGTCTGTGCGAGCGCTCGAGCTTCGCGGCCCAACTGAAGGGCTGACCTTCGGATCGAGCGATCCACCTCTTGGCCCACTTGGCGAACTCGCGCGCGCTGGCTTAAGGTCATCAGGGAACGCAACGACTTTCAAGGCCGTGAATTCCCGAGGTCAACGAATGACGGACAAAGAAGAGCCGCAGGGCCCCGGGCCCGGCGCCAGCACGCGGCAGCGACTGGTGGATGCGGCCACAGAACTAATGTGGAAGCATGGAATCGGGGAGGTGTCTGTGGATGTCATCCTAGAACGCGCAGGCGTGTTGCGAGGCAGCTTCTATCATTTCTTCGCGTCCAAGGCTGATTTGCTGCTGGAATGCCTGGACAATGTCTGGCGTCATCAGTCTGAGCAACTCGCCGCCATCTATGCTCGGGCCGCGACACCTCAAGATGCGCTCACTCAGCATCTGAAAATGCTGGCGCAGGTGCAGATCGACGGCAACGAGCGGCTGGGCTTCGTACCCGGCACTTTCAACATGTCGATGCCGACATCGCTGCTGCACGATGACCCGCGCATCGGCCGCAAGCTGCAGGAGTTGATGGACTCGAACCTGCACCACTTGGAAAGCGGGCTGCAACAAATCGCCGAGAGTCGCGGCGCTTCCGACTCGGTAAAAGCGACGGCACGACTCTTGAGCTACTCTGTAGCCGGCGCGGTTCTCGCCGCACGCATGAACAACAGTCTGAAGCCCCTCGAGGACTTCAAGCTGTTTCTGGCCGATGCCCTGACTCTACGCGTCACTGCGCAACCGCGCGCACAGCGCTCCCGGACTAACACGCGACAACGCCTCATCGACGCCGCCACCGATCTGATGTGGAAACACGGCATCGGCGAGGTCTCAGTTGACATGATTCTCGAGCGAGCCGACGTAATGAAAGGCAGCTTTTATCATTTCTTCGCCGCCAAGACCGATCTGCTGCTCGAGTGCCTGGACAATGTTTGGCGCCGGCAGGCAGAACGCCTGGCGGTGATCTACGCGGAGGCGCCGACCCCCGAGGCGGCACTGGAGCAACACCTGCAGATGCTGGCGCAGGCGCAGATCGAGGGCAACGAGCGGCTGGGCTTCGTACCGGGCAGCTTCAACATGTCCATGCCCACCTCGCTGTTGCGGGAAGACCCGCGAATTACCGGCAAGCTCCATGAGCTCATGCAGTCAAACCTGGACTACCTGGAAAACGGACTTCGGCAGATCGCCGCCAGGCAAGCCCTGTCACATTCAGTGAAGGTCACGGCCCGGCTGCTCAGTTACCGGGTGGCCGGCGCAGTGCTGGCCGCGCGGATGAACAACAGTCTGAAGCCTCTCGCTGACTTCAAGCTCATGCTTGCCACTGCACTCGGGGATACTCGAGCCGAGGACTGAGTCGTCATACGTTCCCTGGCTTGACTATGTCATCAACTACGACCCCGCTGCGGAACGGCAGCCCTGCCAACCCCTGAAGTGCGTGGCGCCCGGCGTTTTGGCGCATTTGAGCCTCCTTGCAGGCCCGTGCCGCTCGTGGCTGGGTGAATCGCGCGACTTGACTATTTGGTCAAGACGCGCGAATCTAACAGCAATCCAAAGACGGGAAAACATCGGATGACGGTGGCGGCAGGTACGGTGACACAGTCCGATCGAGCACACCCCGGATCCGCCGTCACATCGGCGGACTGGGACAACGCGCCGCTCGACGAGGGACCCCTGTTGGCGGAAGCCGAACGGCAGAGTGGACTGTCCGACTGGGGCAACGATCTGTCCTTCCGCACCGGTCTACGACAGCTGCTCGCGGCGGTTGAAGGTATGCGCGCCGCGCCCAGACTGCGGCCCGCCGTCGCGGCACACGTGGTCAGACTGTTGGTCACCCGGCTGCAACTGGTACGCGATGGCACGCGTCATCCGGAAATACTGCAGGGAAAAATCGAGCGACCGCTCATCGTGACCGGCATGCCCCGGACCGGCACAACGTGGCTGTATGAACTGCTGGCGCTGGATGCGGATGCGCGAGCACCCCTCGACTGGGAGGTGCAAAAGCCGTCGCCGCCCCCCGAAGCCTCGAGCTACGAGACCGATCCCCGGATTGCCGAGATCGAGGCCGTGAATAAAGGCATTCTGCAGGGTGCGCCGGAACTTGCCACCATGCACAACTGGCACGCCAGACTTCCGCAGGAATGCAACGCCATCACCACCTTGCATTTTGCCAGTATCAACTTCTGGTCGGTGTACGCCGTACCGGACTATGTGCGGTGGCTGCGCGATGCTCCGCCGGATGGCGTGTTCAACACCCATCAGCGGGTTCTACAACAGTTGCAATGGAAGGGGCCCAAGGGCCGGTGGACCCTGAAGTCACCGCCACACAGCCTCATGTTGGAGCAGTTGCTCGAAACCTATCCCGATGCCTGCCTCATTCACACACACCGCAATCCGGCCAAGGTCGTCGCTTCACTGGCCAACATGGTGCGCAGCCGACGGCGTGAGAAATTTGCGGACCAGCCGGAAATGATGGATCCGAAGATGATCGCGCGCTCCGTCGCGGATTTCTTCGGCACGGGTCTCGAGAGAGCCACTGAAAGTCGGCGCAATCCGGCCATCGATCGGCATTTCCTGGACGTGGATTACCGCGACACGATTCGCGATCCGTTGGGAGTACTGCGTCGTATCTACGATCACTTCGGCTTCGAGTACACGCAGGAGTTCGAGGAGCGCGTGCAGGCGCACGTCGCTGCGCCGCGCCAAACCGGTCACGGCCAACACAACTATGATCCCAACGAGTTCGGCGTGAACGAACTGCACCTCGAGAGTCGGTTTCCGCACTATCGGGCCCGCTTCGGGCACCTGATCGGCAAGGAGTGAGCGTCAGGAGATGGTGCCTATGCGTCCACCTTCGCAGAAGATGACTTGCCCTGTGGTGTAGCTCGATGCGGGCGAGGCGAGCAGTAATGCCGCACCAACGACCTCCTCTGCGAGGCCTGTACGCTTAATGGCGTTTTTTTCCAGCAACGCTGCAAACTTGGGATTCACACGACCGTCGGGACTCATCGATCCCGGGCAGATGCAGTTGGCCCGCACGTTCGGACCCAGCGCCTTGGCGAGATACCGCGTCATCATGTGCAGGCCCGCTTTGGTCGAGCCGTAGATCAATTGCGGCAGGATCGGCGTGAAGCTTGCGCAGGTAAGCAGGTTGATGATGGAGCCATAACCGGCGGCCTGCATGCCGGGCGCCAGGCGCTTTGCCAACCGATAGGGGCCCATCAGATTGACGGCTATCGCCGCCGTCCACTGCTCCTCGTCACCGTCGAAGACGTCTCGATCGATCGGCAGCGAGCCCGTGAAGGCGTTGTAGAAAAGAACATGCACCGGGCCGAATTCGCGCTCGGCGCGATCTACCAGGCCCTGCATGTCCTGCAGCTTGCCGGAATCGCCGGCGATGCCGAGCGCGCGGCCTCCGGCGGTCCGAATCTCCGCTGCGAGCGCCTCCATTCTGTCGGCGGATCGCGAGCTCACGACCACATTCGCTCCGGCCTCTGCAAAGGCCTTGGCGACATGCGCGCCTATTCCGGGACCCGCCCCCACAATCAGCGCCGTCCGTCCGTCGAGGCGAAATCGGTCAAAGATGCTTGGCTTCAAATCCACTAATCCCCCGGCCCAGCTGCGGCTTCGCACACGCCCTATAGGTCTTGTGCACCTGAATTGACTCTACAGTCAACATAGCACGGCCGCGCTCAGAGTCAATGATCGCGATCAGCGGCGGGGCATGTGAGCTGTGCTATCACTTGGATGCATCGTCGAGCAATTCAGCGTGTTTTACGACCCATCACGGTAGTACGGCCTCGGTGCATCGGTTTTGCGAACACGCTCCCCCGGTGGCTGGGATAGCCCCCGGGCGCGAGCTTCTATTGACTTTACTGACCAGTCAACTCAAGATCCGATACTTAACCGGCCAGTCAAGTCAAAGTGGAAACACTCTCCAACACCGCGACAGGCGCTCGCCCATCCCTCCCCTCACTCACGCACCTGCAGGGGCTCGAGGCGGAATCGATCCAGATCATGCGCGAAGTGATCGCGGAGGCGGAACGTCCCGTGATGCTGTATTCGGTGGGAAAGGACAGCGCCGTGATGTTGCATCTGGCGAAGATGGCGTTCTACCCCGCAGTGCCTCCCTTTCCACTTCTACACGTGGACACCACCTGGAAGTTCCGCGCGATGTATGACCTGCGGAACAAGGCGGCCTCGGATGCTGGCATGAAGTTGCTGGTTCACCAGAATCCGGAGGCCCTCAGTCAGGGAATCAATCCATTCGATCACGGCTCGCTACACACGGACATGTGGAAGACGGAGGGACTCAAACAAGCGCTGGAGCTGCACCGCTTTGACGCGGCCTTCGGTGGTGCCCGGCGCGACGAAGAGAAATCTCGCGCCAAGGAGCGGGTATTCTCCTTTCGCTCGGCCAGCCATCGCTGGGACCCGAAGAGTCAGAGGCCTGAGCTCTGGCGCCTCTACAACGCCCGCAAAGCCAGCGGCGAAAGTATGCGCGTCTTCCCTATCAGTAATTGGACGGAGTTGGACATCTGGCAGTACATCCATCTGAAGGGTATCGAAATCGTGCCTCTGTACTTTGCCGCGCCGCGCCCGACGGTGCGGCGCGACGGACTGTTGCTGATGGTGGACGACGAGCGCTTTCGGTTTCACCACGGAGAAGCTCCCGTAATGCGCTCGATCCGCTTCCGCACCCTGGGCTGTTATCCGCTTACGGGCGCGGTGGAAAGCGAAGCCAGGACACTACCGCAGGTGATCCAGGAGACGTTGTTGACGACGACCTCGGAGCGGCAGGGACGCGCGATTGACCATGACCAAGCGGCCAGCATGGAGAAGAAAAAGCAGGAAGGTTATTTCTGATGAGTGCGCCCCTCGCTCGGCAACAAAACAGCGTCTATCAGCCCGACGCGCTGATTGCCTCGGACATCGACGCCTATCTCGAGATTCATCAGCACAAGTCGATGCTGCGCTTCATCACTTGCGGGTCAGTGGACGATGGCAAATCAACCTTGATCGGTCGACTGCTCTATGACAGCAAGATGATCTTCGAGGATCAGCTCGCGTCCCTCGAGGCGGATAGCCAGCGTATCGGAACCCAGGGGCAGGAAATCGACTTCGCGCTGCTGGTCGATGGACTCGCCGCCGAGCGAGAGCAAGGCATTACCATTGATGTCGCCTACCGATACTTTGCCACTGAGAAACGCAAGTTCATCGTCGCCGACACGCCAGGACACGAGCAATACACCCGGAACATGGTGACCGGCGCATCGACCGCGGATCTTGCGGTCATCCTGGTTGACGCGCGTAAAGGGGTGTTGACTCAAACCCGACGCCACAGCTACCTGGTCCACCTCATCGGCATCAGGCACCTGGTTCTGGCGGTGAACAAGATGGATCTCGTTGGTTACGAGAAGTCGGTGTTCGATAGCATCCTTCGAGATTACGCCGAGTTCGTCCACAGCATCGGCATCAGATCCTTCACCGCGATACCGATTTCCGGCTTCAAGGGAGATAACATCATCAGTCCGAGTGCCAGCACCCCCTGGTATTCCGGCCCGACCTTGATGCAACATCTGGAGACCGTCGAGGTGGACACTACCGCGCTGCAAATGAGGCCCTTGCGGATGCCGGTACAATGGGTCAATCGCCCGAACCTCGATTTCCGAGGCTTTGCGGGACTCGTTTCCAGCGGCACGGTCAAGCCGGGCGATGCCGTGCGCATTCTGCCCTCGGGCAAGACATCCTCGATTGCCCGCATCGTGTCGTATGAAGGTGATCTCGACCAGGCAATCGCCGGTCAGTCAGTGATGCTGGTACTGCGCGACGAGCTCGACTGCTCGCGCGGCGATGTGATCGCGGCAGCCGTGGACCCACCGCAAACCGCTGATCAATTCGAGGCGACGGTTGTTTGGATGGACGAGACCGAGATGCTGCCCGGTCGGCCGTACTGGATGAAGATCGGTACCAAAACGGTGAGTGCCAACGTCCAACACCCCAAATATCAGGTCAACGTCGACTCATTGGAGCATCTGGCCGCAAAGACGCTGACATTGAACGCCATCGCAGTGGCCAATGTAACGACGGATCGACCCATTACATTTGAGCCCTATGCCGATAACCGGAATCTGGGCGGTTTTATCCTGATTGACAAGATGACCAACGCCACCGTGGCCGCCGGTATGCTCCACTTCTCCTTGCGCCGTGCCGACAACGTCCACTGGCAGGCCATCGACATCAGTCGGGAGGCGCGTGCGCACCAGAAGAGTCAGCAGCCGAAGCTACTCTGGTTTACCGGAGTATCGGGCGCCGGCAAATCAACCATCGCCAATCTGGTGGAGAAGCGCCTGTACGCACTGGGCAAGCACAGCTTTCTCCTGGATGGCGATAATGTACGCCACGGACTGAGCAAGGATCTCGGATTCACGGACGCCGATCGCGTGGAGAATATCCGCCGCGTCGGTGAGGTCGCCAAATTGATGACTGATGCCGGCCTGATCGTGCTCACCGCCTTCATCTCACCTTTCCGTGCCGAGCGCGAAATGGTGCGTCAGTTGATGCAGCCGGGCGAATTCCTCGAAATCCACATTGACACTCCGATTGCCGAAGCCGAGCGCCGCGACGTCAAAGGACTGTACGCCAAGGCTCGGGCCGGGAAGCTCCAGAATTTCACGGGCATTGATTCGCCCTACGAGCCCCCGGTCAAACCTGACCTTCACATCGATACGACCCTGACAACCCCCGAGCTTGCCGCCCAGGCCATTGTCGACTTCATAGTGACACGTTAGAAGGACTTGGGCATGCCGAGCACATGCGTTCCGACGTGACTCAAGATCAAGTTGGTGGAAATGGGCGCCACCTGATACAGACGCGTCTCACGGAACTTACGCTCGATGTCGAACTCCTCGGCGAAGCCGAAGCCGCCATGCGTCTGGACACAGGTGTCTGCGGCATACCAGGATGCTTCGGAGGCGAGCAGCTTGCACATATTGGCCTCTGATCCGCACGACAATTTGGCATCAAACAAGGCCGCCGCGCGATCGACCATCAGTGAGGCGGCCATGACCTGCACGTGCGCCCGCGCAATCGGAAACTGTACTGCCTGATTCTGCCCGATAGGACGTCCGAACACCTGACGGGACTTGGCATAGTCGCTTGCGCGGTCGACGAAAAACTTGCCATCGCCAATGCATTCCGAGGCAATGAGAATGCGTTCGGCATTCATGCCGTCGAGAATGTAACGAAAGCCCTCGCCCTCTACTCCAATGAGGTTCTCTAGCGGTACTTCGACATCGTCGAAGAACAGCTCCGTGGTCGCATGATTGAGCATCGTGCGGATGGGCCGGATGGTCAAACCTTTCCCCACGGCCTCACGCATATCCACCAACAGCACGCTCATGCCCTGCGTTGGCTTCGCCACCTGATCGCGTACTGTCGTACGGCACAGCAAGACCATGAGGTCCGAGTGCTCGGCCCGGCTGATCCAAATCTTCTGGCCCGAAACCACATAGCGATCTCGCTCCCGGCGAGCAAACGTCGACACTCGCGTCGTATCGGTCCCTGCGGTGGGCTCGGTGACTCCGAACGCCTGAAGTCTCAACTCACCTGCGGCCACCCTGGGAAGATACCTGGCCTTCTGCGCGTCCGAACCGTGGTGCAACAGCGTGCCCATGGTATACATCTGGGCATGGCATGCTCCGCCGTTGCCGCCGGATCGATGTATTTCCTCGAGGATCGCCGTGGCGGCTGACAAGCCGAGTCCGGAGCCGCCGTACTCTTGGGGGATGAGCACGGACAGAAAACCGCCTTCGCTCAGCGCCTGCACGAACTCAATCGGATAGCTCCGCTGCCGATCATGCTGTCGCCAGTACTCCCCGGCGAAGCGCGTACAGAGCTTGCGGACCGATTCGCGAATCTCCGGCCACGACTCTTCCAACGTTATCGACATTCTCTTCCTCGAAAGATGAAGCTCGAGTTACGCACCTGGCTTCGCCGCATCCGACAGGCCGCTCAAGTGGTGTATGCGGCCGGGGGGAGCCAGGAACGTGCGTCCACCATCGACGTGGATTGTCGTGCCCGTGACATAGGAACCGGCGTTGGAGGCCAGGAAAATAACGGCACCTGCAATGTCATCGGGTTCACCGATGCGACCCAGCGGGATGCCAGCCTCTGCCGCTTTGAGACGATCCGCGTCCTGCCACACTTTGCCCGATGTAAAACTGCGGATCAGACCGGGTGCCACACAGTTGACACGGATATGTTCGCCCGCCATCTCATCCGCAAGCGATCGCGCCATGTGTGCGACGCCGGCTTTGGACACGCCGTAGGCCAGCGTTGCCGGTGAGGCGTTGTGACCCGCCACTGAGCCGATCAGAATGATGGCCCCACCACCGCGTTTGGCAATATCGCTGCGCACAGCCTGACACAGCCGGAAATTGTGGTGAATGTTGGTCGTCAGTAACTGATTGAACATCTCCGGCGGCGTATCCCGGGAATCGCCGATGAAGGCGAGTACGGCGGCATTGCACACCAGGATGTCAATTGCGCTCCACGCATCCCGTGCCGATTGCGCCAGCCGGTCGATCTGCCCCAAATCGTTGATGTCGCAGGCGGCCGCCTTGGCAACAATCTGGCCCCGACCATATCGGGCGTTGAGTTCGGCGGCAGCTTCCTGTGCCTGAGCCGGGTCGCGGCTGGAAACAATCACCTTGGCCCCATGTGCCGCCAGTTGCTCGGCAATACCGCGACCGATGCCCTTGGTTGCACCGGTTACCAGCGCGACTTTGCCGCTCAGATCGAACAATGACATCGCCCCGACTCCTCATTCATGGTTATCTGCCGGTAAGCCCGCAATCGAGCCACCGCCTTCACGACCTCGGCACGCCACGGGACGGATAACCACCCCCGCCGAATGCCTCATCCACCGCATCCCGGTCAAGCGCACCCGAAGCAAGCCGTGGCAGCGCCGTTACGAACGCCCAGAGCTTCGGCTTCTTGTAGGAGGCGATGTCAGTCCGACAGTGTTCGATCAACTCGGCCTCGCTCACCGACGCCCCGCTCTTCAGCACGATCAGCGCCTTCACATTCTGATCCCACTGCGGATCGGGGACGCCAATCACGCACACCTGCGCAACGGCCGGATGTTTCAGAAGACAGGCTTCTACTTCGACCGGATAGATATTCTCAACACCGGACTTGATCATCGTCGTCTTGGGCCCTATGAAAACGACCGAGCCGTCGGCGTTGCGCTTTCCCAGATCGTGCGTGCGGTGCCAACCATCGCGTGTCCGCATCTCGTTCTCACCCGGACGATTGTAGTAACCGCACATCACCATGGGTCCCCGCGCAACGATCTCACCGACCTCACCCGGGGCGACGCCTTCTCCGCTTTCATCGACGATGCGCAGTTGAGCGAGCGCATGAGGTCTGCCCGCGCCGGTGCCGCCGAGCCACGACTGGGTGATGTATCCCGAGATCTCAGTTTGCCCATAGCCACCAAAACTCCCGGCGATCGGCGCGTGTGCAGGTACAACCAGCGTGGCCCGCCAGTGCGCGGGGTTGCCGTCTTTGAAAAGACTCGAGAGATCGTACTTGCGAGTTTGAAACAACTCTTGCATCTGGAGTGCGGTCGGCTGCGGGATGTAGGCGTGGGTGATTCTTTCGCGGTCGATCAAATACATGATCTCAGGCGCGTAGATGCGCGGCACGAACACCAGCGTGCCGCCACGCACGTAGGTAGCAAAGACCCCCATCAGCACGCCGACATGGAACATCGGACCGGAGACCAGGTAGCGAGTCTCCTCGTCAATGGCTTGGCCCTGTGCGCTCAGCATGCCCTGCAGCAGCAGCGCGGTATGAGATAACATCGCCGCAGCGGGACGACCACTGAATGCGGCGGTGTAGATGCCTAGCAGCGGCAATTCCGGATCGACCGTCCACTCGCGGTCCAAGTCGGGGCCGCTGGCGAGCAGCGAATCGAAACAGTCCGTGCCCTCTCCATCGTGCTGGCACCACAGCCGTTCTCGTCCGGTATCCAGGCGTGCTGCGCAGTGCGTTTCTCCGAGTTCAGCCTGCTGCCAGAAAACGATCCGCGGATCGAGGTCATCGATGACGGTGCGTATCTCGGCCGTCGACATGCGCCAGTTGGCGGGAACGATGAAGGCTCCGATCTTCGCCGCCGCCAACACGAGCTCAAACAACTTCACCGAGTTCTGGCCGAGCCAGAGGATGCGATCGCCAGATGCGAGACCATGTTGCATCAAAGCGTTGGCCAATCGGTTCACCCGACGGTCCAACTCTGTCCAACTCAGCTGGAGGTCGCCATCGACAGCGGCCACTCGATCTGGTCGCGAGCGCCGCTGCTCACGCAACACGTCTGCAAAGCCGTGCCTGCGGATCGCAACATAACCGGGCGCTGTGGCCGCTGCCGGCCCTGCCTCACGCTCGACAATGTCCATTTTTCCCTGCGCGCTCACCGCCTCACCTGCGGCGTTTGGTTGAGTCGCACCCGAGCGTCAGTACTGCCGCATTTGCACGGCGTACGGTCCACGGTGCCGAAGAGCCCCGTTGGCTGTCCCTCGAACGGCAGCAGGCGAGGAAGACGACTTGTGACCCGGATTTCGCCGTCCAGCACCTCGAGGCTCCAATCTTCGCTCGAAACATGCAGGCCGTCGCCCACAGAACATTCAACACCAAAGGCAGGACCCAATTCGGCCCAACGACGCAGCGTAAAGCCTACATCCGGGTCCAGCCGCGCGAACGCAGCCGGCGTCGCCCAGACGATGCGCCCTGCCAAGACCTTGGCCGGATCGTGCCCTAACGAAGCCAAGCCCTCGAGTGTTTCACTCGTTACACCCAACACCGCGGCCACATTGAAGCGTCGAGCAAACATTTCCACGCGCGCTGCATCGAAGACTGACGAATCCGCATTGGAGATCACCAGGTGCCGCTCCGCGAGGGCGCGTTCCAGGGGCATGAAATAGGCAACCTGGCTCGCCAATGAGGTGACCAGCACATGGCCTCGCGTGGGAATCGCGTAGCTGTCCAGCACGCGCAGATAGGCACGCGTGGCGCGATTGATCTCGGCTTCCGACAGGGGAAAGAATTGGGACTTCCCGGCCTCCAGGTAGCGACCGACAACCGTGGGCATCGTCCAGCTCATCGCCGCGTCACTCTCGGAATTTTGTGGGGCGGCCCCAGTTTGAGAAGCTCGGCGTCGGGAACCAGTTCAATCCGGACTTCGACTTTCAATCGAGCCTCGAGCTTCTCTTTGAGCCGGCGGGCGAACTCCGGCGGGCTGCTCCGCAACGCCGCCGGGTTATGTCCTACCCGCAGGCGCAGTGTATCCATCGGCTCCTGGTCGCGGATGATTTGAAACAATCCGGCGCGGCTCTCGACTTCCTCTTCAACCGCGCTTCTCAGGTCCATCGGCAAGACCAGTCGACCCTTGATCATGGTTTGATCGCTCTTGCGGCCCACCATCTTGTAGCGCATCTGTGTACGACCGCACCCGCAGCGCTCGCGGTTGACCACCATCAGATCGTCGGTCCGAAAGCGAATCAGTGGCAGCAGCGGATCGCCCAGCATCGTCACGACCAGCTCGCCGACCTCGCCATCGGCCATGGATGCCGTGCCCTTGGGATCGAGACACTCAATCAACGCCAGGTCCTCGTTGGGATGACAGCCGTCATGCATCTCGCACTCGATCGCGATGGAGATGTCGCCCAAGGCCATCATCTCGTAGAGCTCGATGCCCCACTGTTCAGCCAACGCGCGTTGGCGCGGGCCCAACGCTTCCCCGCCGAAGATAACAACCTTGTACGACTCGAAGACATCACGGGGATCGATGCGGGTCTTCTCAAAATACTCTTCAAGCGCAATCATCAGAGGGCTCGACAACATCACGAACACAGTCGGTCGGAAGCGCAGCGAGGCCTCGACAATCCTCGGGATCTCGGCCGGTGTATGATCCAGAACGATCGGAATGAGGCCCCCTTCCGCAGGGCCCGTGTGCCTCTGGCCCACACGGAAGGTAAACGTCGAGTGCAGCAGATAGTCACCGCTGCGCGCGCCCAGTCCGTAGTAATTACGCTGGTAGGCCGTCTCCCCCGCGCTCCGGTGGCTCCAGGTAAGTGGTGTCGCATCCCCCGTCGTTCCTGACGTACTGGTCACCATGCGCAGCATCGGATCGGTGGCGCGCGCCAGTCCGGCAAAAGGATCGTTGTGGCGGTCGCGAAATTCGCGGATCTGGTCCTTGTCCATGAAAGGGGCACGCTGCTTGAAATCCGCGATATTGCGGATGTCCGAGGGCCGCACGCCTGACTTGTTCCAAATTTCCTGCAGGAGTGGCGAGCCCGAATAACATTGCTCGAGCATGCGCAGCAGACGCGATTCCTGCAGCCGCTCGAGGTCCTGTCGAGACATCGTGTCAACATATTCGTGCCAGAATTTGTTCCGGCCGTCGACCGCGCGGGAATGCTGATTGTTCATTTTACCGGCACCGCGCGCGGCACTGCGTAAGTATCGCTGACCCGATCGAAGACTATCCGCACCGCATCGCCGATCGCGACGGTCTCGGGATTGCAATCGATCACGTTGACGACCATTCTCGCCCCTGCCCCCTGGGTCTGATCGAGATCAACCACGGCCGAGACATACGGAACAACCTCCTTGAGACTGGGCAGCAGGGGGTGTCGTACCACGATGAAGCTGTAGATTTTCCCGGTCCCCGGCAGTTCGATAGTACGAAATTCACTGTTCTGACAGCGAAAGCACCGCGGACCCGCCGGAATCAACCGCAGTCCGCACTGCGTACATTCCTCGGCCGTGACGCGTCCCTGAAGTGCCGCATTCCAGAAGGGTTGGGTATAAGGATCCGCATGCGGATCCGTCAGGACCGAGGGCACCACGCCGCGCTTCGCCGTTGTCACCAGCCCCTCCTCAAGATGGCGGCGCTCACCGGCAACGTGGCTGGTCCGCCTGTTACGAGCGCCACCTCGGCATCCTTGACTTGGTTCACCGCGCAGCCGCGCAACTGCTCCACCGCCTCGCGGACGTGCGTCATCCCTATGATGTAGGCCTCAGATAGGTTTCCTCCATGCGTGTTGACGGGAATCGAGCCAGAGCCATAGCGGATGTTGCCGTCCGCTACGAAGCGCCCGCCCTCGCCGATCGGACAGAAACCGTAATCTTCCAGTTGCATAATGACCATCGGCGAGAAATGGTCGTAAAGAAGAGCCACATCGACATCGCGCGGCTCGATACCGGCCATCGCATACAGCCGTTGAGCGACTGGCCGATGCCCGGAAGAGGCGAAATAGTCATCCGGCATCTGGAAGTTGAACAGCGCCTGACCCCAACGACCCGCGCCGCCGTGCGTCGAAGCCATAATGAGAATCGGCCGCTGCCGCAGACCTCGGGCGCGTTCGGCCGAGGTCGTGATCACCGCAATCGCACCATCGGACTCCATCGTATAATCGTAAATGCACAGCGGATCAGAGATCATCCGCCCGTTGATATATTCATCGAGAGTCAGTGGTTCGCGTTGCAGGGACGTCGGGCGCTTGATCGCGTTTTCACGCTGGCTGATCGCAACTTCCGCGAAATGTTCCCGCGTGGTGCCGTACAGATGCATGTGGCGCCGCGCAAGCATTGCGAAATTGTGCCCTGGTGCGATTACGCCGCTGTTGATGTGGAATGCGGTGTTTGCGGGGACGCCTCCCGATCCGTAGGCGCTGACGGGCACCGGCGGTACCCCGCCGTTCTCCGAAGAACTGCGGCCGAGGCGCCGTCGGATCTGTTGGAGTGTCATGAGGGTCACGCAGACTTCTGACATACCTGACACGATCGCGGCGGCAGCCAACCCCAGCGCGCCCGCCGAACCCCCACCGCCGGCTGTCAGTGTGGCCGCGAAGCGCACTTCCGGCACGCCCAACGTCTCGGCAACCTGGGCTGGATTGCAAGAATTAGAGTAGATGGCGAAGCCGTCGAGGTCCCGGACGCTGAGTCCGGCCTCCTCCAGAGCGGCGAGGATCGTGTCGCACGCCATTGAAAGCTCCGTCCGCGGCGCCGACTGGCCCCGTCGGTAATAAGGAGTCGCACCGATGCCGACAATAGCCGCCTGATTCCTCAAAGACACGCCTTCCCCCAGATTTGTTGCTCTCGCGCTGGGCTCATTGAGATCTGCGCAAATGCGTCCCTCCCCCAGCGGTCACCTTTGGATCTTATCATTCCGATATCAGATTAGCTCCATCATTTCTAGAAAGCAGAGAGGACCTGCGCGCCCTGGATAGCGGCAGTGAATTTACATCGGGACAACCATCGTAAAAAAATCTTTGTCGATTTCACCATAACAGATTGATATAACTCACATTTATTCGTACCGTCAGACGTGCCAGCAGAGCCTCCAAGGCGACGCTGGAGGTTCAGGCGCGCTTCACATCCCCCACAAAGCGATGGACAAGCCCGTGTGAATGTTCAAGCATATAGAGCCTATTGCGTTATCACAAACTAGGTGCTGCTAAGCTGCATGCGACATCAACGCTGTAGCCCGTGATACACGCGCCAGTTTCAAGAGGGGAGTACCTGACGATGGCGACGAGTTTGAAATCCAAACTGGATGAGCGGCCGTTGGCACCGGTCCCGGCCCACGTACCCGCCGACCGGGTATTTGATTTCGACATCTTTCACGACCCGCGGATGCAGGAGGACATTCACAAGGGGCATATGCAGCTGCACCAGGAAGCACCCGATATTTTCTGGTCGCCTCGCAATGGCGGCTACTGGATCGTGACGCGCTTCGCCGAGGCGACGTACATCATGACCCATCCGCAGATCTTCTCGAGCGCGCGCGCCTTCGTGCGCCCAACGCCGCCGGAAAAAATTGTGCCCCTGGTTCCGATCCACATGGATGCGCCGGAGCACATGCGCTATCGAGTGTTGCTGCTCAAGTTCCTGTCGTTGACGCCCAAGGAAGTGAAGAAGTGGGAGCCGGTCGCGCGAGGTTTGATTAACGAGCTGATTGATGGCTTGCAAGGCCGCAACGCCTGCGAGTTCCGCTCGGAGATTGCGGTACCCATGCCCATCAAACTTTTCCTGGGTGTAATGCACTGGGACCTCAATCGGTTTCGCGATTTCAACCGCTGGGTGGACGAGATATTGGGCTCGGAGGATATCGAAAAGGTCCAACCGGCTTATGCCTCGATGAATCAATATCTGACGGAGCTCATCCAGTCGCGCGTGGAGAAACCCGGCGATGATCCGGTGAGCTTGCTGCTGGCATCCGAAGTCAATGGCGAGCGCCTCAGCGTGAAGCGGGTTCACGAAATCTGCAACCTGCTGTTTGTCGCCGGCCTCGACACGGTTGCGAACGCCATGAATTTCATCATGTATCACCTGGCACAGCATCCGGACATGCAACAGCGGCTGCGTGCCAATCCTGACATGGCGACTTCCGCGGTCGAGGAGTTCCTGCGTCGTTATGCCTTCGTCAACACGCCCCGTCGCGTGACGCAGGACACCGAGGTCAGCGGCGTTAAAATGAAAGCCGGAGATATCGTAGTGAGTAGCTTCGCAGCGGCCAGTAACGACCCCCGGAATGTGCCGCATCCGGAGGTTCTCGATCTGGACCGCAAATCTTCACCGCACCTCGCCTTTGCCAGCGGCCCGCATAATTGCGCCGGTGCGACGTTGGCGCGTCTTGAACTGCGAATCTTCCTTCAGGAATGGGTGCGGCGTATGCCCGACGTGCGGCTCGCACCCGGGTTCTCACCGCACGTACGCGGCGGTTCGGTGATGGGTCTGACATCGCTCGACATCGTATGGTGACGAGCCCCTGAGAACCGCGGACGCGATGAGACTCTTTCAAATCACGAGATCGAGCAGCGGGGCAAACTGCTGCACGCCGTCAAAATCGCGTTCCTCGATACCGCCGCAGATGACAGGGCGAGGAATGGTTACCTTGATCGCCAGCGCTGGGGAATAGCTGAATACTGCAACCTCCGCCGGCCTCAGACGATACAGTCTCGCCACTGAATCCGGTGAGATGGCCTGTAAGGCAACGACTCGTTGATAGAGTGCCGCATCGTCGAAGCCGATGTCGAAAGTGAGATTCGTCGCCCCCGCGTTGCTGCTCTTTATGAAGGCGGCGAGGTCAGCGAGCTTCATGGTTCAGATCTGCTCAATCGTCACTGGGAATAGTTCGGTCAGTTCCTTCGCGTTGACTTCCATGACATGCCAGGCGCCCCATTCGTAGACCGGACCCACCTTGATGAGACTGGGAGAGAACGGGTAGGCAAAGTTGCCGCCTCCTCCAAGTTCGCCGATGATGTCGAGGCGCGTGCCGGTTCCGCCATCGCAGGCAATCACGTGCGGCCGTTGCTCCAGGCCTGCCTGGAACCCCCGGTACGAGAATCCCAGCCCGAGCGTACACGTCGCCAAAATACGGTGCTCTCGCAAATCTCCTACCTGTACAGACTCATTTGCCAAATCACGGGCGGAGGATCCACCCGCCGTCGACATGGAGCACCTGCCCGCTGATCCAGTCGCCGGCGGATGAGCACAGCAGGCACAGGGCCCCGACCAGGTCGGTGGTCGAGCCTTGTGCGCGCAGTGCGCACATCGATGTCAGCATGTTGCGAAATGCGGAGCCTTCGGGCGTCAGCGCCATGCCGGCGGCACTGTCGGTCATACCGGGGGCGATCGCGTTGACATTGATCTTGTGCGGCCCGAGATCCCGTGCCAGCGTGGTGGTCAGACCCACGAGCCCCAGCTTACTGATGCCATAGACGCTCGTTGGCGGAAATGCCCCTCCGGACACTTGATTGACGATCTTGCCGCCGCCGCGCTCGCGCATCATCGGCACGACCGCCTGAGAACAGATCAATGCACCTGTCAGGTTGACGTTGATCACGCGATTCCAGGCGTCGAGCGGCAGGTCAATGGTTTTGACTCGCTCTATCTCCAGCATCAGCGCCGCGTTGTTGACCAAAATGTCGACACCGCCAAATTTTGACTTCGCGATCTGAACCATCTCGGCAGCTGAGGTCGGATCGGTGATGTTGACACCGACGCCGATGGCCGCATGACCCATGTCCCGCACCTCTTGCGCAACACGCTCAGCGCCAGCCTTGTCGAGGTCGGCCACCACGATGGACGCTCCGGCCGCGGCAAGCCCCTTGGCATATGCCTCGCCGATACTGTTGCTGCGTGCGCCGGCACCGGTGACGATGGCGACTTTGCCGTCGAGTCTGAAGTGATCGAGTGTGAAGGTCACAAATCCTTCCTCCTGATAGTATCAACACATTGAGGACTAAAGGTCCCGCCGCTGCTCGGCCCAGACATGCTCGAGCGAGGCTCTGTGCGCCGGGGCCGCGATCGCGATCAGCGCCCGCGCACGCCCGTCCAACGAGAGGCCGGCCAGCGACGCTGTACCAAACTCGGTCACCACAGTGTCCACTTCCGTCCTGCTGAGGGAAGCAGTGGGAGCGCTCAATCGCGCCGAGATGCGCGAAATGCTGCCGTTGCGAGCCGTGGCGGGCATTGCGACGATCGAACGACCTCCGGCGCTGCGGCACGCGGCCGCGTTGAAATCCGGCGCGCCTCCTACACCACTGACGAGCCGACCGCTCTGCCACTCGAGATTCACCTGTCCGAACAGGTCGATCTCGAGCGCTGAGTTGATCGCCACCAGCCGATCGATCTGCCCGAGTCTTGCGGCGCTGTGTGTAGTGCGCACGTCCGCAAATGTCACAACCTCGCTTCCATCCAGGCGCGCGTACAGCTCGGCGCTTCCGTGGGCGAATCCCGCAACGTGGCCCGAGGCAACCATGACACCGGAGTCCAAAGCACTCAAGAATCCATCGGTGACAACACCTGACCAGAGACGAAGTGCTTTGTGCCCATGTAACGCATCCCAGATCGCGCCCGGGGCTTGGCCGATGCCGATTTGCAGCGTAGCCCCGTTGGGTATCAATGTCGCCGCGTGGCGAGCAATCGAATGAAGGTCGGGACCCGCAAGCGGCACGCTCGCGGTGATCAGTGGCTCGTCAACGTAGACCACGGCATCGAACGACTCGAGCGCAATCGTTGGCGAGTTCAGCGGCCTGGGCATTCTGGGATTCAGTATTCCGACTCGGCGGCGCGCCGAGCGCGCAACGATGGGGCCGAAATCCGCGGCAATGCCGAATGAACACAGTCCTTCGTGCGACGGTGTTACATGCAGCAACGCCAGGTCGATACGCCGTGTGGCCAGGTGGGCTGCGATCCCGGAATAGGTCAGAGGAATGACTGAAACGCGCCCCTCTACGAATGACGGCCGCAGTGCCGGCGGCAGCAAGAATGTCTCGATGCAGCAGTCCGGGTGCAGACCTGCATAGTCGAAACCATTCATTCCCGGCAGCAGACAACTCACCAACGTTACCTGGGCCAGACTCGCCGGCTCACTCGACAGCAGCTGTTGAAGGCAGCGCAATTCGGCGCTCGCACCCGGTACGTAGATCGAACGGCCGGGCCGAAACTCGCGCAACAACTCCGAAAGCGACACGCGCGGAGGGTTCACGCGCGCTCGAAGATTGCGGCCATGCCCTGGCCGCCGCCGATACACATGCTCTCCAGCCCATAGCGACTGCCACGGCGACGCATCTCGTAAAGCAACGTCGTCATGATTCGGACGCCGGTCGCACCGATCGGATGTCCCAAGGAGATGCCTGAACCGTTGACATTGAGCCGATCGCGCTCATCCCAGTTCCAGCCTTTGAGCACCGCCAACACCTGTGCCGCAAACGCCTCATTGAGCTCGACCAAGTCGATGTCGCCCCAGGAAAGTCCAGTCTTGCGGAATACCTTCGCCACGGCGGGCACCGGTCCAATGCCCATCCGGGCGGGATCACAGCCGGCAGCCGCCCAGCCGACCAGAAACCCTGACGGCTCGAGACGTAGTTCGGCCAGTTTGTCCTCCCCGACGATCAAACAGGCTGCCGCCGCATCATTCTGCTGGCTGGAATTGCCGGCCGTGCAGACTCCGCCCTGGGCGATCGATCCGAGCCTGGCAAGTGATTGCGTCGTCGTTTCGGGTCGGATGCCCTCATCGCGATCCACAACGATCGCCTGTGCGCCCCGCTGTGGAACGGACAACGGTACGACTTCTTCCCTGAAGCGTCCCTCTTGCCAAGCACGCGCCGCACGCAGATGACTTTGCACCGCGAATTCATCACAGTCCTCTCGCGAGATCCGGTAGTCGCACGCAAGATTCTCCGCAGTCTCGATCATCCCCGAGATGTAACCGAAGCGCTCAACGGGTTGAGATCGTTCTCGACCCCGCTCGAGACGATCGTAAAGTGTGGCGTTGCCTGCGCGCGAGCCGCCGCGCATCGCGGTCGTGTAGTACTCGACGTTACTCATGCTCTCAACGCCGCCGGCCAACACCGCATCGGCAGCGCCAGTCTGCACCATCATGGCTGCAGTGATCACCGCCTGAAGACCACCTCCGCAGCGCCGGTCGAGTTGCAGCCCGGGCACCTCAATGGGCAGATTTGCAAACAGGCCCGCCCAGCGACCTACACACGGTGTCTCGCTGTTGGCGTAACTTTGAGCGAAGACTACGTCGTCCACTCGTGTTGGGTCGAGCTTGCTGCGGTCCAGGACCGCCTGGATGACAACCTTGCAAAGCGCCTCCACGGGAACATCTTTGAGCGCGCCGAGAAATCTGCCGATTGGCGTGCGAACAGGGGCAACGATCGCGGCTCTGCGCATGAGGACTTCCGGATCAGACGGGATCGTAGGGAAAGACAGTGGCGGAGGGATTCAGGTCTGTGAACTTAGGTTGCAGCACAGGCAGTCCGTGGGAGAGCAATGTGGTTGGTGACCAACCTTCCCCCCGCACTACAGAGGCGATGGGACGCGGCTGGCTGAAGAGCACCACCTCGTTGCCGCGCACTGCGAAAATCTGACCCGTTATTTCACTCGCCTCATCGCAGCACAAGGCAATCGCCAGTTGTGCCACCTGATCGGCCCGCATGCCTGTGCGCATGCGCTCCACGCGCTGGGCTGACGCCTCATCGGTCACCGGGATGGTGGCGATCATGCGTGTCCAAGCGAACGGCGCGATCACGTTCGATCGTACGCTCTTCAACGCGCCCTCCATCGCCAAAATGTGCGATAAACCCACGACACCCATTTTGGCGGCTGCGTAATTGCTTTGGGCGATATTGCCGATCAGCCCGGAGGTCGAGGTGAAGTGCACGAAGGCACCCCGACCCTGACTGCGAAAATGCTCGACCGCAGCTCGCGATACATTGAATGCTCCCCTGAGGTGAACGTCGATGACAGCGTCCCAGTCGGCCGGGGCCATCTTGTGGAACATGCTGTCGCGGAGGATCCCCGCGGGGTTGATTACGGCGTCCAAGCCGCCGAAAGTGTCGAGCGCCTGCTGAATCATCCGTTTCACTGCCGCGAGGTCGGTCACACTGTCCGAATTCCAGGCCGCCTCCCCATACGTTGCCCGGATCTGCTCAGCGGTCGCCTGAGCGACCGAGGCGCGCACGTCGCTGTCACCTTGGACAGAACCTCCAAGGTCATTCACCAGAACCTTTGCACCCTCGCGCGCGGCCAGCAGGGCACATTCGCGTCCGATGCCCGCGCCAGCGCCCGTCACCAACACAACCTTACCGTCCAACACGCCCTTCACATCGTCTCCATTCAGAATCTAACGTCCGCGGAATTGCGGCGTACGTTTAGCACGGAACGCGGCAACGCCTTCAGCATAGTCACTGCTGAACCCGAGTTTCTGCTGCAGATCGCGTTCCAGATCGAGTTGCTCATCGAGTGAGGTCGCCCAGCAGCCGCGCACGGCCCGCTTGGCCGCGCTGACCGCCAGCGCAGGCGCCGCGGCCAGCTT
>Ga0209488_10000220_pt1 | contig 45335 bp, 37 predicted proteins | sample Rivendell_Oct201_8_FD_188349 | JGI IMG/M metagenome (GOLD analysis project Ga0209488, IMG submission 188349) | Vadose zone soil microbial communities from the Eel River Critical Zone Observatory, Northern California, USA -... | ecosystem: Environmental > Terrestrial > Soil > Vadose zone >...
GTGCGTAGTCGTGCGGCACATTCCGCCAGCGTCCATAATTCCGATTCGCTTTCCACGTTGAAGAGCAGAATGTCGGCCTTCAGCGCAGCCGTCATTTCCTGGCGTGTTTTTCCTACCCCGGAGAAAACAACTTTCCTGGACACTTTGCGCTCCGCTGCCAGCACACGTTCAAGCTCACCGCCAGAGACCACGTCAAAACCGCAGCCCTGTTTTGCCAGCAGGCGCAGGATGCTCAAGTTCGAGTTAGCTTTTACGGAATAGCAGATGGTGTGAGGGATCTGGCGGAACGCAGTGTCGAATGCGTCGTATCGCTCCTGGATCATAGAGGCCGAATAGACATAAAGGGGCGTCCCGTATCGCTCGACAAGGGCGGTCAGAGGGACTTGATCGCAATGCAGCACGACATTCCGGCGTAGCAGAATGCCTCGGCTGCGATAGGTGAATGCGGGAGGGCGCACCGGTCCTGGTTTTCCATTGCGGCCTGTCATTTTCGTTTGGGCGCGGCCGCCACGCCGCTCCTCACGCGTATGGCAACCACGGTCTGGTCATCGAAGGTTTCGACTCCGGCGGAGTGTTCGGCTACAGCCTTGAAGAGAGAATCCACGACGCAGTCGGCGGAGCGGTCCGTGCATTCGGAAACGGTTTGCTCTACTCGACCTCGACCGAACAACTCACCCTTCCGATTACGGGCGTCAAGGATACCGTCGCTGAAGAAGACGAACATGTCTCCCGGTTTCATACGGAACTCGAACTCGTCATAGTCTGCCTCGTCAAACAATCCGAGGGGCAGACCGGTGGCTTCGATGACCTCGTTGCTCCCGTTACTGTGCATGTAGATGGGGCGGGGAAGTCCTGAATTGGCGACAGTTAATCTCCGCTGCTCATCGTCCCAGACCGCGTAAATGAGCGAAACAAACTGGGCCTCGATACGTCGTTCCGCGAGCGACATGTTGACGGCAGAAAGCATTTCAGCCGGACCCGGTTCGATGGGGGCGTGCGAACGCAGAATACCGCTCACCAGCGCTGCATAAATAGCTGCCGGCGCGCCTTTGCCGCTGACGTCGCCAATAACAATTCCGAGGCGCGACATGGAGTAGGGAATAAAATCGTACAAGTCTCCACCAATGGCGCGGGCGGGAACAAACTTGGCCGCGACTTCCAGATGACCGAGCTTGGGGCGGTTTTGCGGCAGCAGGCGTACCTGCAATTCCCGCGCCAGGGCCAGGTCACGTTCCAGTCGTCTCTCCTGTCGTGCGATCTCTTCGTACAGACGCGCATTCTCGATGGCGATCGCCATTTGTGCCGCCAGCGTCGTGAGGGTACGCTTGTGTTCCTCGGTGAAAAACCCACGCCGCGTATGCTCGAGATCAAGCACTCCGATCACCTTGTCTTTGTAGATAAGCGGGACGGCCATCTCTGATCGCGTTTCCGGATTGAGTTCGACGTACCGCGAGTCCTTGGTTACGTCCGGCACCAGTACTGCCTGTTTGCTCTGCACTGCAGAGCCGACGATGCCTCGCTCCAGGGGAACATCGTGCTTCAGGTGAATATTCTCGTGAAAGCGCAACGAGAACCGGTGCTGCAGTTTCTCGCCGGAAGAATCGAGCAGCAGGATGCTGAACATCTGGTAGTCAATCAGCCGGCGCAGCAATTCTGCAATGCGGGCCAAGAGTTCGTCGAGGTTCAGAATCGACGTCAGCTCACGGGAAATTTCATTCAACAACAGCAGGATTCGGGCCTGCCGGGTGGTCCGGGTATAGAGCTGCGCGTTCTCGATGACGGCCGCCATGCGCGAAGCGATAAGGGTCAGCAGGCGGCTGTGTTCTTCGGTAAAAGATCCGGGCTCACGCGCCTCCAGGTCGATGACGCCGATTACGCGATTTTTGGTGATGAGGGGGACGGCTAGTTCCGCACACACATTGGGAACTCCGGCAATGTACCTCGGGTCTGTCCTCACATCATTGATCAAAACGGTCTGCCGCGTTTGCGCCGCCAGGCCTGTAACTCCCTCGCCCACCTTGATCCGGCTGCGCTCGGCAAAGTCCGCCGGATAACCCACTTGAAAGCGGAAGCGCAGCTCTTGTGTCTTCTCGTTCAAGAGAAGAATCGCGAAAATCTCGTAGTCGATAACCTTGCGCACGACTTCGGAAACTCCGCGCAGAGTCGTGTCCAGATCCAGAGATGTAGCCAGAACGTCCGCCACTTCGAGCAGCAGTGGCTCGATCGGCAGGGGCCTCTCAGGCTTTGAAATGACGGAACCCATTGTGTGAGTTTCTATGATAGCAGTCGCATTGCCCACAGCGACGCGGCGGGAAGTTGAGTACTGGGACTGTCGTGCGGGCGGCTATTCCCGCGGCACTATGCATATGTCCGCGAGGTTCCGATAACGCTCGGCATAATCTAATCCGTAGCCAACAACAAATTCATCGGGGATCTTGAAGCCGACGTAGTCCCCTTCCAGGGGAAGTTTGCGCCGCGAAGGCTTGTCGAGCAAGGCCGCGATCTTTAGGGTTTGCGGTTGATGGGCCAGAAGTACTTTCTTCAGATAGGTCAGCGTAAGGCCAGTGTCAAGGATGTCTTCCACAAGAATTACGTTCTTGCCCTGCATGGACTGGTCCACATCTTTGGTCAGCTTCACCTCTCCTGTTGAATCCCAACCCTTGTTGAGCTCCTGGTGCGGGCTGGGGCGATTTCCGTAACTGGAAACGCCGATAAAATCGAATGTCGAGTCGATCTGGACTTGCCTGGCCAGATCGGATAGAAAAATAGCCGCGCCCTTCAGTACGCCGACGAAAATGACCGACTGTCCTGCGAAGTCTTTCGTGATCTCCGCGCCCAACTCGCTGACGCGTTTTGCAATCTCTTCCCGGGAAATTAGCACCTTAAGTTCTGCCATGGCGTTTCATATTAAACTAGCGGATGCTGCATCAAAGAAAATTCGAGCCGGGAGATCTTCGGACGAGCATTCGGCACTTCGGTTCTCGGCACACTAATAGGCTAGGAGTGTAGATGAACCTGAACGGAATTAAACTGACATGGTTGGGCCATGCGACCTTTCGCGTGGAAACACCTGGGGGCAAGACAATCATCATCGATCCCTGGGTCATGGGCAATCCGATGTGTCCCCAGGCGGATAAAAAAGTCGTCAAGGTCGATGTTCTGCTGTGCACTCACGGCCACGGGGATCACATTGGCGACGCAGTGGAAATCGCCAAGAAGCACAAGCCGGTGGTCGTCGGCATCCCCGAATTGTGCCGGTGGTTGGGCACGAAAGGCGTGGCGCAGCTGGCGGAGATGAACAAGGGCGGCACGCAGTCCGTCGGTGATATCAAGGTAACGATGGTTCACGCCGATCACTCCTGCGGCATCAGTGACGGCGATCAAATGGTTTACGGGGGCGAGGCTTGCGGCTACGTGATCGAATTCTCAAACGGTGTGAAAATCTATCACGCCGGGGACACCAACGTTTTTGGCGACATGCAGATCATTCGGGAGCTCTACGCTCCGGAAATTGTCATGCTGCCCATTGGCGATCACTACACCATGAGCCCACGCGAGGCCGCTTATGCTTGCCGGCTGCTGAAGCCGAAGACGGTGATCCCCATGCACTTCGGGACATTTCCAGTGCTGACCGGTACTCCAGCGCAGCTGCAAAAACTAGTACCTGAGTTCGAAGTTGTGGAGATGAAGCCCGGCGTCACAGTCGGAAATTGAAACGATAATTGGCAAACGCCAATAGAATTTCGAGGAGAAGCAAGTGGCCAAGGACAAACCCCGCTGGCGCCATGACGGCGTTACCGCCGAACCAGTCGACGATTACCTGTACTCCATGCTGCCCAAGCGCGACGAAGTGCTGACAGAGATGGAAGGCTATGCCACCAAACACAACGTACCAATCGTGGGACCGGCAGTGGCGCGCGTGCTGCAGCAGTTCGCGATGATGATCAACGCAAAGACCGTTTGCGAACTGGGTTCAGCGATCGGATACTCAACCATCTGGTGGGCACGAGCCGTGGGCGAAGGGGGACGAGTCCACTACACCGACGGAGACTCCCGCAATGCCGAGATGGCGCGGGGCTACTTCGATCGGGCCAAGGTCTCAAAGCGGATCTCCATCCACACCGGCGATGCCCTCGAATTTCTTTCCGAGCAAAAGCAGGAATTTGACATTATTTTTAACGACATCGACAAAGAGGATTATCCGCGCGTGCTGCGCCTGGTTCCGTCACGTCTGCGCAAGGGCGGCCTGTTTATTACCGACAATGCTCTGTGGAGTGGTCGCGTCGCGGAGAAGAAAGTGCCTGACGCTCGGACCAAGGCCATCGCTGAATTCAATCGGCTGCTCTACAACTCGCCCGAGTTCTTTACGACGATTCTTCCCATTCGAGATGGACTCGCCGTGGCGGTGAAGAAATAAGCGTTTTGAGAAAGCGGCGCAGGATAAAGCTCCATTCCGCGGGCGATTCGCGGTCAAATGGATTTCACAGGAATCGCTGCCAAGTCTTCCACCAGGCCAACTTCTTTTTGCAGAAACGGCTCCGCATACGTGATGCCGCCAAGCATGCCGTAGAAGCGCGACATTGCATCCACTCGTGCGCGAATTTCCTCCTGGGCAGGGAAGAGCTCTTTGCCGGCTTCCTGGTCGGTGAATTGGGACGTGTAAGCCATGATGGAGGCAAACTTCCCCTCGAACTGTGTGCCGATATCGACGACGAAGCTTGGACGGATGTCGTAGTAAAGGGTCGCATAGATAATCTTGAAGGGCCGGTGAGGTGGCAGTGATTTGGCGTCCGAATGGCCAAGCGATAGTTTCGCCAGCCCGGCAAGGAAACAAGCCTCATAACCTAACACTGAACAGGTGTAGTGGTCGGGGTGCCGGCCCTTCCAGTAAGGCAGGATCACAACGCGAGGCCGCGTCTCCCGGATTACGGTCGCGACTTTCAGCCGGTTTTCCCACGTGTTCTCGACCCTGCCATCGGGAATGTCGAGCGCCCGGCGCCAGCTGACGCCCAGAATCTTCGCTGCTTCTGCTGCCTCGCGTGCCCGATCTTCGGCGCTGCCTCGCGTGCCCATCTCGCCCTGCGTCAGGTCAAGGATGCCGGTGCGGTGTCCGAGTTGAGCCATCTTGAGCAGCGTGCCGCCGCAAGTCTGCTCAACGTCATCGCGGTGGGCGGCGATGGCGAGAATGTCGAGCAGTTGATTGGAGGAAGGGGAAGACATGTCAGTCGAGATTACCTTGCTCGATGACAACGTTTTCGCGGACAATCAGCCGGTGCGCCGCCATTTCCTTCAGCGTGGGTAGAACACGGGTTACGTGTTCTTCAGCGTCGACAAAGGTGATGACCACCGGCAGCTTGCCGCCGGCCTCGACCATGTGTGCGGTTTTCACGCGATGACGGCCGAGAAATCCGGCGACGGCATGAAAGGCGGTGGCGGCATATACATTTTCCTCGCGCAGGTAGCGGAGAATCTCCATGTGCAGTGGCCGGTGGTGCCACTGGTCAGCTTCGTTCAAGTAGATTGTGACTTGTACCGCCATCGTCGCCCGTCATTCTAACTGATTCGCCCCAATGCCATGCCGGCAACGGCCGCCCCCAGACACAGAAGATTGTTGCTGAGAATGTTGACGGCCATCAAGCCCCACTGTCCCTGTTCGAAATACGCCATGGTCTCGAAGGCGTAGCTGGAGAACGTAGTGAACGAGCCGCAGAAGCCAATCACTACCAGCAAGCGCCAGCGGGGATCGATCAATACGCGTTCGGTGGTCCAGATAATGAAGAAGCCCACGATGAAGCTGCCGACGACATTGATGAACAAGGTACCGTAGGGAAACACAGGGCCGAATTGCCGGGCGGCGATCCGGCTCAAGAGATAACGTAGGTTGGCACCAACGATGGCGGCGACTGAGATGGCGAGAAAGTTTTTGAGCAAGGAGATCTCCTACAAATCAGCTTGGAATTTTGTAGGAGTTATCAGCCTGAGAGCCATCGGGCTCAAGGCGGTTATGGCGAACTCCATCGCCCCAGCTTATTTCTTATCACAGAAGTCAGCGTGGAGCTAACTTCCAGCTGACATTACTTCTCTCGCTACTTCTTTCGTTCCACCAGAAACCGCGCCAGTTCTTTCAGTGTCTCGGCGCGCTCGCCGAAGCTGTTTAATTCGGCAAAAGCGGCGCTCACCAGTCCATCCGCCTTGCGCGCGGATTCCTCGATCCCGAATAGCGCCGGATACGTTGCCTTCTCCGACGCTGTGTCTTTGCCCGCTGTTTTTCCCAGCTGTTCCGAGCTTTGGGTCACATCCAGGACATCGTCGACAATTTGAAACGCCAGGCCGACAGATTGGCCGAATGCCCTGAGGCTTGCAACCTCGCGATCTTTTGCCCCGGCATACAGTCCACCACTCACCAGGCTTGCGGTGATCAGTGCGGCAGTTTTTGCTCGATGGATATATTCCAGCATTTCTGCGTTGGGCTTGGCGTGTTCAGCCTCGAGGTCGACCACCTGACCGCCGATCATGCCATCCACCGTTCCGGTGCCGCAGGCAATTTCTTCGATAATTCTCACGCGAGCCTCAGCCGGACAGTTCAGCCGGGAGAGCACTTCATAGGCTTGCGTCTGCAGCGCATCTCCAGCAAGGATCGCGATGGCTTCACCGAAAACTTTGTGGCAGGTCGGACGGCCGCGGCGCAGGTCGTCGTTGTCGAGTGCGGGAAGGTCATCGTGGATCAACGAATAGGTATGCACCATCTCCAAGGCTGCCCCTAATTCTTCGATGTCGGCAGGTAGCGATCCTGCGACCATGCATCCGGCTTCAATGCACAGCACGGGGCGCAGGCGTTTGCCACCTGCAAAGACGCTGTGGCGCATGGCCTTGTGTATGGACGTAGGGTGCTGGGTCTCCAGCGGGATCAGGCGGTCGAGCGCTGCATCCGTGAGAGTCCGTCCCTGTTCGAGGGTCTCCTTCAACATGAGGAGTGAGTATAACAAGGCGGCGCGGGCGGAAACGCGGATCGGCGCATCCGTCCGGAAACGCGAAGTGCTCCTTAAAAAAAACGCACGCGGTCGCGAGGGCGGTTTAGATGAGACTAGGCCGTTGCCCGGCGCGCGACGGTCACGCTTCGTAGAACCGAAGTCAGTACATTGTCCACGTCGCTGGCGGCACAAACGTCACTGGCTCCAGCCTGTAGCGCAGCCATCCACATCTCCTCATCAGGAACCCGATGGGTGCAAACGATAGGCAGGGCAGGAAAGTCGCTGTGCAAACTCGCTACATCGGTCAGTCGCGAAGACTCAATGTCGAAAACCACCGCTGCCGGGCGGTTCTGTGCCACCTTGTCGCGCATCTCGTCGCGGGAACAGGTTAGATAGACAGAATGGAAATGAGAGCGGAATCCGCCGGCCAGGGACTGAGCGGTTTTCGGATCGCTTTCCAGAATAATGACACTTGTACCCACAAATCCCCCCTCTCAACCGTTGTCAACGGCGGGCTGCAGGGAAGGGCCGGAAAAACCACGACTCCACGACATCATGATCAGTAAGTCCCGGCGAGTCCCGGCGAGAGAACTGACGTCCTATCTGCGCGCTGGCGCTTTTTCTGTCACCGGCTCAAATGGTTCAGCCTGGAGCTTTCCGTTTTTCTTCAGCAGGATCTCGACTTTGCCTTCGGCTTGTTCCAGTTCCTTGCGGCAGGCCGAGGAGAGCTGCATGCCCTCTTCGAAGAGTGTCAGGGATTTATCGAGAGGCACTTCTCCCTTCTCCAGTTCCTGAACTACTTTTTCCAGTCGCTGCAGGCACTCTTCAAATTTGGCCAACGGGGATTCGCTCCCTCTCTATTGTAATGCAACTGTCCGGGCGTGGAGTCCAGTGTTTTTTGCTGGGAGGAATCGAAAAAACTGAAGTGCTTGTCCCAGAGAAGGAATTCAGGCGGAGGCTGCCGGAGTACTCGTTCCCAGCGCCTCGACCACGTCGACCGCCAAGTTATAGCGTCCCTGCGGAGCGCTGATCTGCGCCCCCTGGACCGTCTGCCGGGCGGCAATCAGCATTTCCCGTGCAATGGCCACGCCCTCGGCGCGTGCCGCTTCTGGAGTCTGTGCGCGCGCCATGCGCTCGAGGATAGAATCCGGCACGGAGACCCTCAGTTCGTTCTTCATGAATTCCGCGTTGCGGACGCTGACCAGCGGCCAGATTCCTACGACCACAGGAATCCGGCAGTGTTCAATTCGGCGCAGGAAGTTCTCCAGAAGCCGGATGTCGAACACGGGCTGGGTCACGACATACTCCGCGCCCGCCTCGACCTTGTACTCAAAGCGGCGGACTTCTTCGTCCAGATCGGTCAGGCCTGGATTAGCACCCACTCCGATCACGAATCCGGTTCCGTTCCCGATGGGATTTCCGCCAAGGTCAAGGCCCCGGTTCAGGTTGTGTACTATATTCACCAGTCCGATTGCGTCCACATCAAACACCGCGGTGGCGTCGGGATAGTTGCCCATCTTTGGCGGATCACCAGTGATGCAGATCAGATTCTTAATCCCCACGGCTGCCGCTCCCAGCAGATCACTCTGGATACACAGCACATTCCGGTCGCGGCAGGTGTAGTGAAGGACGGCCTCGATTCCTACCTCATGCTGGATCAGTAGAGATAGCGACTGATTGCTCATACGAGCCGAGGCACGCGGACTGTCCGGAATATTTACCGCGTCTACGCCAACCGATTTGAGAAACCTTGCCCCGTCGACTTCTTTGCGAATGTCGATGCCTTTCGGGGGGACGATCTCTACCATGGTTACGAATTCGCTGCGGGCAAGCTTCGCCCCAACCAGCGACCTGTTTTCTAGAGGCGCGGCTGGAATCGCCGCAGGCGCCGCATGTCCGCCCGCTACCTGAACCGAACTCGTCCGTCCTCTGGCCTCGCCCACCCGCAGCGCGGATTTCATCACGCGAATGTGATCCGGCGTGGTTCCGCAGCAACCGCCCACTATGCGAACCCCGGCTGCCACAAACTTACGCGCGTAGCTTGCCATGTATTCCGGGGAACAGAGATAGATGTTCCTGCCTTCGACCGACCGCGGCATACCGGCATTGGGCTGCGCCGCTAATGGCAGCGAAGTGACGGCGCGCACCCGTTCGATGGCATCCAGCATTGCCACAGGCCCAATGCTACAGTTACAGCCGATGACGTCCGCGCCCCATTCCGCGAGCTTGGGAGCGAAGGTTTCTGGGTCAGCACCGTCAAGGCAATTACCGTCTTCGTCGATTGTGACCTGCGCGACCAGCGGCAGCGTAGTCACGTCTCTGGCCGCCAGCATCGCCTGGTGGAGTTCCTCTAAATAGCCAAAGGTCTCAAGTATGAGGAGGTCGACGCCACCCTCGACCAGCGCCTTAATCTGATGACGAAATGACTCGCGAGCTTCTTCGAAAGAAGTTTTGCCCAAGGGTTCTATTCGAGTACCGAGCGGGCCAACCGATCCTGCAACCCACACATCGAAGCTCTTAGCAGCCTCCCGCGCCAACCGTGCTCCCGACAGATTGATGTCACGCACCTTGTCGGCAAGGCTGTGTCGAGCCAGGCGGAAGGAATTGGCCCCGAAGGTGTTGGTTTCAATGATTTCAGCTCCGGCCTGCAAATAATCGTGATGGATGGCGCGAATGAGGTCGGGCTGCGACAGGTTCAGCTCATCGTACGAACGGTTGATGAAGATGCCCTTGGCGTAGAGCAGTGTCCCCATCGCGCCGTCGCACAATATTGGGGATTGCTTGATTCCAGTAAGAAAGTCAGCCGCCATATGTATTTTGAGCATACAAGATGATTGTTGATTCGTGCACGTCGGAAGAGGGCCAGCTCAGGTCGCGACCGAATGCCGCGCAGCCGAGCGATGAGCAGTTGCCGGTCTGTTATAATCCACGATTTCACATTTAAATCTTCATTTTTCATGTCGTTAGGAGCCTTTCGTTTGAAGAGAATCGTCCTCGTTCTTGTCGTTCTTTTGCTGGCCAGTGTCAGTTTCATCTCATGCGGCTCTTCAGGTTCTTCCATCCACAAGCCTCCCAGCGGTCTTAGTACTCGCGTTCTGGCTTCACAGGATGTTTCCTCTACATCGAGTCTGGGCGGTTTGATTATCGTCAACGGGCAGAAAGACGTTGTGGCGCGCGCCTCAGAGATCAGTGCCGGAAATACTCCGGGACTGATGACTCTTTCCCCGACCCGGGCGACTTTGCTTGCCTATGATCCCAGCACTGTCTCGGTACAGGTGATCAATACAACGACTGAAACGAACGCGGGAAGAATTTCACTTCCAGGTCCGGTTTCCAGCATGGCCCTGCCTGCGACCACTTCGATCGGATACGCGGCAGTTCCAACAGCGGTGGTTAATGGATATCCTTCCGGAGCGGTTGAGGTTATGAATCTCACCACGGGATCGACAACGACCATTGGCGTTCCAAATGCCCAAACGGTGATCTCAAACGCGAACGGAACCCAGCTGCTAGTGTTCAGCCCATTCTCCAGTCCGGCTGTCTCCAATTCTGTGTATGTGATTTCTCCGCTGATTGCAGTGCCTCCGGTCGATCAAGGCTGTGACAATCTTGCGGCCAGCAGCGCTTGCAAGGTGATATCGGGGTTCGACCAACCGGTTAACGCAATCATCAACGGAAACACGGCCTATATTTTGAACTGTGGTGCGGAGTGCGGCGGGACACAGGCAAGCGTAATGGTGCTCGACCTCACGAGTCTTACGATCACAAACACGATCCCGGTCAACGGTGCTACCGCCGGTTTTCTTAGCGGGTCGACTCTTTACGTGGCGGGCACGCCAAAGGGTACGGCTTGCCCTTCTTCAACCGCTGCTGCTTTTTGTGGAACGCTCGACATTGTGGATTTGAGTAGCATGACGGATCCGAATTTCACGAATCACAACCCGATCCTCATCACCGACGGATACCACGACCGTATCGATCTGAGCCTCGGTGGCCAGCTCTTCATCGGATCGCATACCTGCACCAACGTAGGCAATGTCAACAATCCCACGGGGGAAGTGCGAGGCTGCCTGTCGATCTACAACACCGCGAGTGGCAAAGTGGTGATCCCCCCCGACAATGGTGACGTTACGGGCTTGCAGAGCTTTTCTACCCGGAATGTGGAATACGTAGTGGAAGGCGGGACGCTGCGAATCTACGACACGACGAAAGATGTTCTGCAGAAGATCCAGGTTACCATCGTAGGTCAGGTCATCGACGTAAAGGCCATCGACTTCTTCTAGAGTTGGACGCGAAACAGAGTTAGAGGCGACGCTTACTGACCGGGCTCAAGTATCAGCCGGTGTGCCTTGGACGCGTCCACCGCCGGGGAAGTGAAGGGCAGCAGGAACGTGGTTCCTTCGTACCATGCCTTCCATTGATCCATGTAATAAGGGCTTAGAAAGTTCCCGCTCTGCCCGGTGACGACGTTTAACGTCGATTGATCCAAGTCAGCAAGATTGGCGGTGAAGCGCTCGGAAGGCCCATGATGCCGGCTGACTGCTTTCACCGTGTAGCCGCTACCGGCCTGCTGCCGCAGGCCAGGCCCAGCCCAGTGCTTTATCCCAGGAATTTTCCCGAGTATTGGATGCTGTATCTCGACCGCGTTGAAGTTTCCCCAGATCCAGGAAGACAGATCGTTCGGTGCCTCCGGCAGGTTCACGGCGGCTTCGACGGCGGCCGTCAGCAGTTCGTCATAGTTCGAAAATTTCTCAGGCAGCCATTTCTTAGGGTGATGCAGCAGAATATTTTCTAACCACACCGACCGCATCTCCCAGGAATAGGTTGTCCAATTAAGCGCCGCTTCTTGCGTAGGATTTTTCTTCGCGCTGGCGGGTTCGGGTCCCAAGCGCGATTCGAGCAGCAGGCGCCGCAGTTCTCGTACGGAAACCTCCGCGATAGTGGGAGCCGCGGACGAAGCCAACATGCGTCCATCCCAGTTTCGCATCAGATCGGCAGCCTGCTTGGCCCGCAGCGAGGGCCTGGCCGCGTGATCGACGGCATAAACCAAACGTTCCGCGGCAAACAAGTCGGCATCCGAGTGAATGTCATTCTGCAACGCCAGCATGTCGGCAGGAGAAAACTTGCGACCCGATTCAAGCACATGGTAGATGCGCGCGGTTCGCCATGGAGCTTCCCACTCCATGCTGACCGAGTAAGGATAGCCGTCAGGAGTGATCCTCCCATTCGCGGTCGCGATTATTCCTGAAGGCGGGTTGTAGATGCTCGGCAGTTTCTCGTACGGAATGTAGCCGGCCCATTCGTGTGTGTTGTCGGCTCCGCTCGCCGGCAGGCTTCCGTCCCCAGCGGCGCGGATTGGAACTCTGCCGGTAGTTTGGTATCCGATGTTTCCGTTCACGTCGGCGTACACCACGTTTTGTCCAGGGGCGTCTAGGAGCGAGAATGCACTCCGGAAATCCTGCCAGTTCTGTGCGATATTCACGTCGAAGAAGGGTATGTGCAACCCGTCATAGAGAGTCCATCGCAACGCCAGTTGCCGGGTCTCCCCTGGCAGCAACTCCGTGATCACGGGGCCGTGCCGCGTGATCTTCACATCGATCGACACATCAGGTTTGCCCTTCACGTGAATCACCTCTGCGCGGTGTTCCGGTTGCATCCAGCCTTGCGGCGTCTGATACGCGCCCTGCTGGTTGAAATGCTCGACGTAGATATCGGTAACTGTAGGCCCAACGTTGGTGAAGCCCCAGGCGATTCGCTGGTTGTGTCCTACGACCACGTAAGGCATTCCGGGCAAGGTTACGCCGGCAACATCCAGACTTCCCGCATGCAAGTGAGCTTCGTACCACAGGTTCGGCATTTGATGGCCGAGATGCATGTCATTCGAGAGCAGCGGCTTGCCGGTGACCGTGTGTGCCCCAGAAACCACCCAGTTATTGGATCCGTTTACTGGCGCGTTCTCCGGATGCGAACTTACATTATCTGAGTTGCGATATCGATTGCGCAGCCTCGTGACTGAGTTGTCATCGCCAGCGGGATCGTCACTGTTGTTGTCATCGTCTTCATCGGAGCTGCCAATATTGTTCGGTGGCTGGTCCAAATCTTCGCGTATGACTGTGGGAGGACGGTCGTGCCAGGAACGGTTCACATACAGGTCTGCAGTCAGCTCGGGACCCAACTTAGCTAAGATTTTCTCCTTGTTGAGCGCGTCCTCAAAATAGTGGAAGTTCAAATCCTTGACCATCTGATTGGCAATAACGATGGAGTCTTCAGGCTGCCACGGTTTCGGTGCATACTTCAGAATGCGGAATTCGATCGGCAGCCGGCTGCCGTGTGACCCGATGTAGGCATTAACGCCGCGGGCATAGGCTTCAAAGAAAGACAGATCACGTGGGCTTGCCATCCCCAACGATTTCTTTGCCACGGCGTGAAGCCCAAGGATGTGCTGCTCGCGGTCGACTTGCAACGTATCCTCCCCGAGGATCTCGGAGAGTTCTCCAGCGGCGAAACGGCGCATGATGTCCATCTGCCACAAACGGTCCTGCGCCGTGATGTATCCCTGCGCGAAAAACACGTCCTGCAGGGTGCCAGCTTCGATCGTCGGCACGCCGTGCGCGTCTCGCGTAACGGTTACGGGAGCCGAAAGGCCGCGGATCTGGAGCTGGCCGTCGAGTTGGGGAAGGGCAGAGCGGGCCGCGAGGTAGGCATACCCGGCCGCGCACGCCAGAATAATAATGACGGCGAAGCCAATCCAAAGCAGAATTCGAAGGCCGGAGAAACGGCGGGACGCCGGCGCGCTGGTAGCTGTAATAGTGCTCATGAGAATCTTTGATTGTATTTCAGAGCGGGGTACGAAGAGTTAGTGAAAATGAATTTCATTTTCAAGATTCCGGATGGTATGCTGACTTTGCGGGGATTGCGGCCGCCATACTTTTCCGCGCTGTCTGTTACCCCGGGGTGACTGCCTGAGACGCCTGTTTCGACGAACTCATGCTGCAAAAACGCATTGATGATCAGCCGACCATCTCGCGCCAGATGGTGCGCGAGGCCCAGGACATTCTGCACCGCCACTTGAAGCGTGTGGGCCTGAAGCAGACCGCTCAGCGCGACACTATTCTTCGCACTTTCCTCGAGACTCGCGATCATCTCTCGACCGACGAGCTTCATCGCCTGGTGCAGAAGAAAGATCAGGGCATTGGATATACCACGGTCTACCGCACTCTCAAGTTGCTGACCGAATGCGGACTTGCCAGCGAGGTTGCTTTCCACGACGGCATCGCGCGCTACGAGCATCAGTATAACCGCCGCAGCCATCACCACATGGTCTGCACCGAGTGCGGCAGTTCGGTCGAGTTTTTTTCGCAGGAGGTGGACCACTTGGAGCAAGACATTGGCCGCAAATATCGCTATCTCACGACTCGCCACACATTTCAGATTTACGGGGTTTGCGAAGACTGCCGCAAGAAGAACGACTCAGCCCGCCCGGTTTGAGCTCAGAGGGAAGATCGATGCCGATTTCATGCCCACATTGCGCCGCGCAGATGCCCGACACTGCTGCCTTTTGTCCGGGCTGCGGACGCGCCATGGAAGTCACTGGCCGGGCTCAGGGCAAGGTCGGAGCTTTGCCGGAAAAAATTGCGGGGGCGCTGGCTTATGTCACCTTCGTTCCAGCCGTCGTCTTCCTGCTCCTCGATCCTTACAATAAAAATCGGTTTGTACGTTTTCATTCTCTGCAATGCCTGTTGTTCTGGGCTGTCGGTGTCCTCCTCGGAATCGCGCTCAAGTTTGTGAGCCTTATCCTGTTTATCATTCCCGCGCTCGGGCCCCTTCTGGTGATGCTGATTGCGATAGTGCTTGTCCTTGCCGTTCTTCTCATCTGGCTCGTGCTCGTGGTCAAAGCCCTGCAGGGAGAGGCATTCAAGCTCCCCTGGATCGGCGACTTTGCTGAGCAGCAAGCTGGTTCTGTTTAGACGGAGGCAAGCCATGACTGTGGCGATCTGGGGGAGGAGCAGGCGAACGCCCTATGTTTTTCGGCGCGGGCTGAGATGCTCCACCGCTCTCCGGACCCTACCGGCAGCGACCGACCTTCGCGAAAGCGCGATTAACTTAGAAAATCCTCAATCGAGCCCTTGACTTTCGCCCTCTAAGCTGTCAATCCTATTAACTTTTACCCTGCCCCCGAAATCTGCAATTGGATGCGGCTTTCGGGCCGCGGGGAATTTGCGAGCATTGGGGAACTGATTGCGAGTGAAAGTGTTCTATCACGACAAGTGCTTTGACGGAGCCTGTTCGGCTGCGCTCTTTTCCCGCCTCTACCGCGAGAGAATCCGTGGGGATGCTGACTTTGTGTTTTCCGGCTTATTACACCGCGCAGGAGCACTCTTTGACGAAGTTGAATTCGACGGCGAGGAAAACGCAATCGTCGATTTCAAGTACTCGAGCTCGCCCAAGATCACGTGGTGGTTTGACCACCATGAAAGCGCGTTTCTGTCGCCCGAGGATGCGGCACACTTCGAGCAGGATCAAAGTAACCGCAAGTTTTACGATCCGGATTTCAAATCCTGCACCAGCTTCATCGCGATGATCGCGCAACAGCGTTTTGGCTTCGACCCCGCGCCGGTTGCGGAACTTGTGCACTGGGCGGACGTTATCGATGGCGCGCTTTATGCCGACGCGAAAACGGCCGTGGAGATGGCGGCGCCTGCAATGAAATTGACCATGGTGATCGAGTCGGCGCCGGATCAGAAATTCGTGCCCAATCTGATCCCACTCCTGGCAACCAAGTCTCTGGGCCAGATACTGGAAGAGCCTTTCGTTGCCCCGCTTCTGCCGCCGCTTCTGAAGCGACACGAACTCTCCGTTGGAATTCTCGAACAACGCACGGAATGCAAAGACGGCACGATCTTCTTCGATGTCACGGATCAGGATCTTGAGGGTTATAACAAGTTCATTCCGTATTACCTGCACCCCGAGTCGATCTACAGTGTCGGACTCAGCAAGAGCAGTTTTCGCGTGAAAGTGTCGGTGGGGTCAAACCCCTGGGCGCCCGAAGAACCGGTGGTAAATCTGGCAAAGATTTGTGAACGCTATGGCGGAGGCGGACACGCCCGCGTGGGAGCCATATCTTTCAATGTGAATCAGAATGCCGCAGCCATCGAAGCTTCTCGGGAAATAGTCGAGGAGTTGCGCTCCGCTGTCCGCGAGAAAAAGAAATGATCCGGCCGTACTTGCGGCGGTAATGTTCGGCACTCGTGATAACCTGCGCTCAGTCCTTGCCCAGCACAGCATGCGTCACTTCGGAAATCAGCCTGACCCGCACCGTCGCCAGAGACGCGTGCTTCGGACGGTCGCCTTTTTTGAGTTCATTAAAGGGATCTTCGTCCTTCTGATGGGCCTGAGCGCTCTGATGCTTGTCCATCGGGACGTCTGGTTGATTGCTGAGAGTCTGTTGACTGTGCTGCATATCAACTCCGACCGCCACTTCGCCCTGGTCTTTCTGGATTTTGCCGATAACGTGACCGATGCGCGCTTATGGGCAGCGGCCCAGATCGCCTTTGCATACTCCACTCTGCGGTTCACGGAGGCTTACGGGCTATGGAACGAGCGCGCATGGGCCGAGTGGGTCGCGTTCATCTCTGGGACACTGCTCTTGCCCCTCGAAATCCGTGAACTGTTGCGTGGCGTGACCCTGCTCCGCTCGGGTCTCTTTCTCGGCAATCTGGCGATTGTCTTTTATATGATTCATGTTCTCCGCGCCGCCCACCGCGAACGCCGACGTTCCGCTGTCGAGGCTGAAACCCGCGATAGCAGCCCGATGTAGAGTCGAACGACTCTGGTGAATGACCGCTCATTCGCTTCATAATGGACAACAGATTATCAGCTGTAAGGAGGGTTTTATGCGTACCCGTATCTTTAGCTGCTTGCTTCTGCTGGTTGGAGTTTCCGCCGCGCAGGACTCGAACTTCCCGGATGGTCCCCAATACTTGATGAACTACGGCTCGCCAATGTTGGCGCGCCCCATCGCTACGCCTTCGTTGTCGCTGGATTCGCCAGTAGTCGCATCCGAGATGACTGCAGCTGGCGCCGTGACCGCGCCCGACAATCAAATCAAGTCTGCTGTTGCGGAATTCCCACTGCAGGCCGATCTGTTTCCGATCTACTATGGCGCACCAGGAGTGAGCGTGATCGGACTGAGTTTTTCAACACCTGGCGAAATAAGCACCTCACTCCATCCTCTTCCCATCAGCTTTGTCGAGACCGGAGTCGTGGAGCTTACCGATATGCAATCTTTGCGACTCCGTGGTTACGGAGTCACTCTGCCCGAAGCGGCCGCGTACTGGAAGGCTCACCATGTTTCACCGCCTCGCGTGTACACCAACGCCGACACGGAGCGACGAAGAACTCACGATTAGCCACTCCCAACAACAGCGAAGATAGCGGCCTTAATCGATCTGCGACGAAAGAAACGCACGCTCTCGGCTGATGCCGGCAGCCTTGCCCACGCGTGTTAGCCTATCCGAATTACTTTTCTTAAGGATGCTCATGCCCAACGTCACCCGGTCCCTTGATCTGCAGGCAATCGCAAAAGAAGTAATGCTGGCGCACGGTTTCGAGCCTGACTTTCCTCCAGAAGTGCAGCAGCAGCTGACAGAGCTGAAGAAACAACCGCCGCAAGTGATAGCGACTCCAGTTGTGCGCGATCTCAGGGATCTATTGTGGTCGTCCATCGACAATGACACGTCGCGCGACCTTGATCAGATCGAGGTCGCGCAACGGTTGCCGGACGGCCAAGTCAAAATAATGATAGGCATTGCGGATGTGGACGCTTTCGTTCCAAAGCAATCGCCAATCGACGAGCATGCGGCCCGGGAGACCACTACGGTGTATGCGGGCATCCGGAATTTCCCGATGCTGCCGGAGGAGTTGTCGACGGGCCGGACGTCATTGCTTGAGAACCAGGACCGACTGAGCGTCGTCATTGAGTTTGTCGTCGACGCCACTGGCATCGTCGCTTCGAGCATTGTCTATCGAGCGGTGGTCCGCAACAAAGCGCAACTGCAATACAACTCAGTAGGGAAGTGGCTGGAGGGATCCGCCGCTGCCCCGGCGAAGGTGGCGGCCTCCGGCGATCTGCAGGCGCAGTTAAAGTTGCAGGATGAGATCGCGCAGAAATTAAAGGACCAGCGTTACCGCCACGGAGCTCTGAACCTTCAAACCGACGAAGTGCGTCCTCTCATGCTCAACGAACAGGTTGTGGATGTAGTGAAGCAGCAGAAGAATCGCGCCACGGAATTGATTGAGGATTTCATGGTTGCGGCAAACGGGGTGGTGGCACGTTTTCTGCAGAATGTTTCTTCTTTACGGCGAATCGTGCGAACTCCAGAGCGTTGGGACCGCATCGTGCAGTTGGCGGCCACAAAAGGATTCAAGCTTCCTTCGGAGCCCGATTCCAAGGCATTGAATGATTTTCTTCTCCACCAAAAGACAGCCGATCCGGACCATTTTGCCGAACTCTCCCTCGCGGTGATCAAACTCATAGGTCCCGGCGAATATGTTCTTGAACGCGCGGGTGAGGAAGCTCCCGGACATTTTGGACTCGCGGTCCAGGACTATACCCACTCAACTGCACCGAACCGGCGTTTCCCTGACGTTGTGACTCAACGGTTGATCAAGACAGTGCTTTCCGGTCAAAGAAATCCTTATTCTGACGATGAACTGACAGCCATTGCAGCGAACTGCACGCAAAAAGAGAATGCCGCCAGAAAAGTCGAGCGAGAGATGGCAAAACGGCTGGCTGCCGTAGCGCTCCAAAACAGAGTCGGCGAAGTCTTTGATGCGATCGTCACCGGTGTTACACCCCACGGCACTTTTGTTCGAGTCCTGCAACCGCACGTTGAAGGACTTCTCGCTCAAGGCGAGCGCGGGCTTGATGTAGGGGACAAGCTGCGCGCAAAGCTGATCCGGACCGATATCGAAAAAGGGTACATCGACTTCGCGCGTGCTTAGCTCGGCAAGCAAGTCCCCAAAATCCAGGCGTCTTCCCGCCCTTCGGGTGACCATGCAAGGCAATAGCGGCCCCGTAAATTGCAGCTTAAGCTCGCAGGAGGAAGTAGTGCGGGAAGGCGCGGGCATACGTTTGCATAAGTGGCGAAATCTCGTATGTGTCGGGATGATCGCGATTCTTCCTGAGTCGTTGATGGCCAACGATTCGGCTGCTGCGATCCTACACAGCACCGGCGGAGTGCGGCTAAATGGGAATCCCGCTCTTCCCTCTTCGGCGCTATTCCCCGACGATCTCGTGCAGACCCCATCGCATTCTGAAGCCACGATCAATGCCGCCGGATCCACGGTGATGGTGAATTCGGACACAGTGGTTCAGTTCGAAGGCAGCGAACTTCATCTGGATCACGGCACTTTGCAACTAAGTACTTCCAGACAGCTGAGGGTACGCGTGGGTTGCCTTACAGTGGTTCCGGTCAACCCAGCATGGACACAGTATGACGTGACCGACGTCGATGGGAGAGTTACGGTTGCGGCGCGCACCAGCGATGTGAACATTGAGGCTCGCGGTAGCGCACTAACGCGGGGACCAAAGAGTGGACGAACGCAGCGGGTTACTGTGCGGGAAGGTGAGCAGCAAACCCGCGAAGAAAACTGCGCGGTTGCACCGCAAGCGCCAGCGTATGTGGCAGGGAAGGGCGCAATCCTGAATTCGCCCTGGGTGAAGTGGTCAGCCGTCGGTGCGATCGGGGTAGCGGCCTGCTGGGTGCTGTGCCGTGGTGACAATCCGATCAGTCCTTCGGATCCCTGAGCAGTCGCTCGCAGTTCTGCGGCTTCGCCTATTCAGTGACCACTGCTTTTACCAGATTACGCGGATGGTCCACATCGTATCCCTTGCGCACGGCAACGTGGTAGGCGAACAGTTGCAAGGGAATCACCTCAACAATGGGCAGCAGCAACTCCGGAGCCGCAGGAACGAAGAAGACATCGTCGGCAATGCTGGCGACTTCCTGGTCGCCCTCCGTTGCCACCGTGACTAGAGGACCTCGCCGCGACTTTACCTCCTTCATGACCTCCAGAGTGCGGCGGTAGCGCAACAGCGAGTCCGGATCGCTGTGGTCACAGGTTGCCAGCACAACTACAGGCAGATTTTCGTCCACCAGCGCGTTGGGACCGTGTTTGAGTTCTCCCGCGGGGTAGCCTTCGGCATGTGCGTAAGAAATTTCCTTGAGCTTGAGTGCTCCTTCCCGCGCGATGGCGTAGTGCACGCCCCGTCCCAGATACAGGAATTTCTCCGCCTGGAAATGTTTAGCGCTGAATTGTTCCGCGAGCGTGTCCCAGCCGCTCAACTTCCCTTCGATTGCGTCGGGAAGCCGCAAGAGGCGCTGTAAGTACGAGCGCGTAACTTCGGAGGTCATCCGTCCACGCTTGCGCGCCAAAAACAGTGCCATCAGGTACAGAATCGTAACTTGCGTGGTGAAGCTCTTGGTGGCAGGAACCGCCAGTTCAGGGCCGGCGCCGGTGATCAATGCCGCTCCCGCCTCGCGGACAATCGTCGCCTCGGCCACATTGGAAACCGCGATAGTCTTTACACCTCGTGTTAACGCCTCGCGCTGGGCCGCAATGGTGTCCGCTGTTTCCCCCGACTGCGTGATTACCATGACAATCGGATCTACAGCCGCGTGAGTCGAACGGTAGCAATACTCGCTGGCGTATTCCACGTCTACAGCCACGCCGGAGAGATCTTCAATCATGATCTCACCCGCAAGCCCCGCATGGCGGCTGGATCCACTCGCGGCAATGATCAACTTCTCGAAGGTCAACAGAGCGCTTTCAATGGCCTGCAATTCGCCGGGGAAAATAATGTCGTTTCGTAAGTGCTTCTCGACCGTCTTTGTAATCGCCTGGGGTTGTTCATAGATCTCCCGCCGCATTGCGTGGGTGTGTGGTTGGCCAACTGCCCGACTGTTGTTGGTTTTCGGAGTCATCGCGGCTGAGGGTAAATCATTCCAGCGCCGCGATCAAATTTCCCGGCGCGAATGAAACGAATTGAGCTCTCTCCACACTATGGAAATGAGTGGACGAGAACGGCGCTCTTAGTGCCGGCACCTAGGTCCACCCTAAGTCCCGATCCGAAGCACTTCTCAGCAACCGGGGGGAAGCAAAGAGGTGCTTCAGACCGCCGGAGCCGAAGGGAAGCGGCTCCGGCGTTCTTCGGGATAGGGATTCGGCTTGGTGCCGAATGCATTTCGAAACATGAGGACGTAGAAAAAGAAGTTTAGTTTCCGCGGCGGGCTCCCCCGCCGCCCTCAAATCTATCGGGAAGCCTTATTCACCGCAGGATCCTCAGCGCCACTACCATGGCCGTTGGCGCCACTCGTTTCGCCCCATCGACTAGTTTGTACAGCCATTCTGCCGCCAAGATCGCGACTTGTTTCGTTCGGATGCGTGCCGTTTCTCGCGGAAACGGTTCTTCCTGGACTCTCGGGCAAGAAAACTGCCTATTTTGAACCCACAATCGAGTGAGCAAACTCATGAAAACCGTCATTGCAGCCCCTTTGCGGCTTCCACACTCTTGAAGCGACGGATGGTGGTGTTCATTGTGCTACCGAGGGTGATAGTGAGATGGAAGGGACATCCGTTACAGGGCACGGGAAGCGGTGCAGATTGAACTGCACCACTCGCAGGCAAGCGATCGCCCAGCTTGTTTGCCCGAGGTGCTAAACTAGCTGCCACTCCAGCGCCTTTGAGGCAAAGCCCTTGCAATTCCAGACCTTTGACGAAGCCTATGTCGAGCGTCTCCGCGAAGGAGACTTCCGCACGCAGGAACATTTCGTCGCCTATTTCAGCGAACTGATTCAGCTCAAGCTGCGCTCCCGTTTGCATTCGCCCCAAGCCATCGAAGATGTCCGCCAGGAAACCTTTGCCAGGATCTTCGCAGCGTTGCGCAGTGAGGGCAGAATCCGCCAGCCCGAACGTTTGGGTGCCTTCGTGAACTCGCTCTGCAACAACGTGCTGCTGGAGTACTATCGGGCATCCCAGCGCGATACATCACTCGAAGACGAGGAAGATCAGGATTTTCCAGCCAAAGACGTAGATATCTTTGGCGCGGTGGCGGCCAAGCAAATGGGCGAAAAAGTCCGTGAGATTCTCGAAGAACTTCCGGAACGCGACCGCCGCCTGTTACGCGAGATTTTCATCGAGGAACGGGACAAAGATGACGTTTGCCGGGACTTCGGTGTCGATCGCGATTACCTTCGTGTGCTCTTGCACCGGGCCAAACAGTCCTTTAAGTCACAGTATCTAAAGAGTATAGAGGCCCGCCCGCCGGGTGTCGCAACGGCCGGCAGATTTTGAAACGACTTGAAACGATTTGCCGGGACGGCTCACTACTCTATTGAGGGGGAACGACGAATGGACCATGATGAGGCGGTCCGGACGAATGTTACGGAAAGGTATTTACTCGACGAACTCGATCCCGAGTTGCGGGATCAGTTCGAAGAGCACCTTTTCGATTGCCAGGATTGTGCGCTTGATGTGCGCTCTGCTGCCATGTTCGTAGAGCAGAGTAAAGCGATACTGTCAGAGCAGCCTGAAACAGTTTCTGGGCGCGTCCCCGCCCCGGTTTCTAAGAGTTCTGGCTGGTTTGCATGGTTGCATCCGGCGTTTGTGGTTCCAGTGTTTGCTTTGCTGCTGGCAGTGGTCGGGTACCAGAATTTTGTGATGGTTCCGCGGCTGGAGCAGGCGGCAAATACGCCACACGTTTTGCCGTGGGCTTCGGTCAACGTAAGCACGCGCGGGTCGACTCCAACAGCGGTTTCGGCACTGCCGGGAGAAGGCTTCAACCTGCTGGTGCGCATCCCCCCGGAGAGCCGCTACGCGTCCTACCGATTGGACTTGTATAGCCCGTCGGGAAGGCTAGAATGGTCGCGCACAATACCGGCGGCATCGGCGGAGGAAACGCGCTCGATCTACGTTCCGGGAACCAATCGGACGGAAGGTGTCTACGCGCTGGCAGTACACGGTGTTACCGCCGCAGGTGAAAGTTCGGACCTCGGTCGTTATCCAGTCGAATTACAAATTCAGAAATAAATTAGGCACAAGGGGAGGAAGAATATGGCCGCATTAGCCGAACCACTAACGATGACCAAAGCGAAGCACATCTACCACGCGGACGCATACGTTCTCAGTGCGAATCTGGAACAGCCGATATCGGACGACGTCAAGCGCCAGGCGTATGTCGAGCTGCACGAAGACGGTCATTACCGTTACGAGCCTGCCGAACGCTTCCGTCGCAAGGGGGTTATTTCCTACCAGTCAGGCTACACGCAGGTTGCCGGCCACCGCGACGCCAAGCCGGGGCACGGCTTCACCACGCTGGCGACTTCGGTCGTTGAAGGGCTCAACGTTCTCGACGTTGTTACCGCCGATCGCGTGGTGGGGCAAATTTCCACAACGCATCCGCCCTATGATCCTGACAATGGTCTTAGCGACGCGGTACCGTCGGTAACGTTCCTGGGCACGCGCTTCGACAATCTCAGGATCAATGGACACAAAGTCGAAGTGGAGCGGCATCTGGATATTCTCGGCCCAAAGCCCACCAATCAAAAATCGTATTTTGATGATTTTGACGATAACGATGTCGATGTGCTCAAGCGGCTTGCCAAACAATACGACGAAATTCAGCACGTGGTCGGCCTCCCTGCCTGGGCCAAGGAGTCGTATAAGTTTGATCGCGCCGCGACGCAACAGCAGGGCAAGGCCGCATGTTCGTTGGTCAGTCGCGTGAAGGGAGCTCCCGACATCTCATTCGGACACGTGATCGACTTGCCGCATTTCGGAAAAATATTCCTGGGCGAGCTGATCGTGAACCGCGAGAAGGAAAAGCCATCGGCCTCAAAGAGCGAGCCGCCGAAACCGGACAAGTATACATTTCATCTGACCATGATCCGGCTGGAGATGGGATGCCTGGCGCAGGGAACGGCCACGATCGTGGCGCTGGATGCAAACGGCACGGGTGGCAAGAAACCGTAGAGTCAACCCTTGAGACAATTGCTGGCGATGCTCAAGCAACGCGGGGATTCTTCTCGTCGACGGACTGTCGAATCCTCGCGTAGGCCAGGTTGATATTGCGAGTCCACTTCTTGATCGAGACGGGATCCTTAACCTCGCGTGCCAGGGAAAGGGCCCTTTGATAATACGAAATCGCCGTAAAATAATCGCGGCGATGCAGGTATACGTTGCCGATGTTGGCCAGCACGACTTGATAGTTATGAACCACGCCAGACTCGTAGTTCACGTGCTCGGCTTGGCGGAACAACTCCATCGCCTTCTCGTCCTCTCCCAGACCCAAATAGCAGACGGCAAGCTCGCTCCACACCATTGCGATCGACAATCGTGCGCCTGCATTCTCAAATATTCCTAAGGACTCTTCCAGCCAGGGCATGGCTTCCGCATAGTGCTCCTGAATCATGAGATTCTTTCCAATGCCCCAAAGAGCATGGCCGCGCAAATACCAGCCGCCCGCTTGCTCTGCGATGTCTAAGGTGGCGCGAAACAGTCGGTCCGAAGAAGCGTAATTTTTCTGGCGGAAAAAAATGAAAGCTCGGGACATGTAAATGTCGCCCTGAAGCTCAGACAAGCCGATCTCGCGGGCCATAGTTTCTGACTCTTCTAGCAGCCGGTGCGAAGTCTCATACCGGCATAGAAAGCCGGAGTAAGCCCCACGATACATTTTGAGCCTTGCGCACGATTCAACGTCTTGAGCATCCGGTGGGGCCAGGGACTCTAGGTATCTCAGCGCTTCTTCAACGTGGCCGTGAGCCTCCATCACTTGAGCTCGTATGAAGCGAAGATGCCAAAGCTCGTTCGTGTTGCCTTTGTCCTCGCGCCGTTGAATTTCTGCTCTTGCTATCGAACTCGCCGCGTTTAAATCACCGACGCGAATTAGAACGCGTGCAAGTTCGCTAGGGGACTGTTCCATCAGTGCCGTCCAAAGTTCCGAAAATCAAAAAGGGTTGTCATTCCGAAGGGCTGTTGCCCGTCAGGAACCGCTTTGGTGCGACTGCAAGGCAAGCTAGGTCCTCGCCGCATGCTGCTCTTCGAAATGACAACCAGAAATGTGGAGCCGCTCATCCTAGTGGTGGACCCCGCCACCTGTTCCGTCCGCGTCAGCCGGAGCCACCGGACTCGGTTGGGGATTGTCAGCGGGAGCCACGTGCCGGTTCCGGGGGTTGTCCAGCCCCACGGATGGCACACCGGTTGCCTTGCCGTGGTACCCGAACAGCAGTAATAGGGAGACAAGCCAACTAAACATATTACTTTCCTCCTTGGGGGGGGGCATTATACAGAGAATCTTTCATCTTTCAAGTTAAAATCTTGCGACGACCAAACCGCAATGGCTCCTCCACGGTTACAGCGAGATTGCAAGCCGAAATACGAATGGCGAGCCTACGTTCGGGCAAGAGGCGCAAGACTGATCGCGCTGATGCTAGCCATCGCCTGCTTATCGGTCTGCTCTCGCGGTCGAGATCCACAGACCGTTTTCGACCACGCGCGACAGGCATATCGGCACGGCGACTTCAAAACGGCGTGGAAGGAAGCCGAAGAAGGCTACAAGGAATTACACGGAGTGAGCAGGGAGTGGGCCTGGCGGTTCACTATTCTTAAGGCTAATGCGTTACACGCGGAGGGCAGGGATGATGAAGCGTTGAGGGTCCTCGCCTCCGAGCAGTACCAGCCTTCCTCAGGCGAGCTGGCGATAAGAAAACTAAGAGTGGAAAGCGCGGCCAACGGTTCGCTAGGAAAGCCCAGGGAGGCGGAGTTAGCACTGAATGAAGCAGAGCGTCTCTGTGCGGCTTTGGACTCTCCGGCTTGCGCAGATCTTATCAGCGTGCGAGGGCACATGGAAATGCGTCGGGCGCGCTATACCTCTGCGCACACCCTTTTCGAGCAGAGCTTGGCGTCGGCCCGCGCAGCCCACGACCAATTTCTTGAAGCCGACTCCTTATTAAACCTTAGCTGGTCTGCGGATGAGCAGGCGCGCTTTGACGAGGCCCTTGACTGGGCCAATGCCGCCCGGAGTATTTCTGTGGCTCAGGGATACGGAGACATCGCGCAGGCTGCACTGGGGAACATGGGCTGGGCATACTTCAAACTCGGGGACCATGAAAAAGCTGAGGTCATGTTCCTGGAGGCCGAGCAGCAGGCGGAGAAACTCGGCGACAGCACGGACCAGGTAAGGTGGCTGTTAGACGTCGGATACATTTACCTTGATACACGGGACTTTGTGGCTGCCGAACGGTCCTACAGGCAGTCACTCGACCTTGCAGAGAAGCTCAAGAGTAGAGAAGACATCATCAACGCGCTGCAGGCCTTGGCGTTTATTTCGGAGCAAACCGGCAAGCTTGAGGAGGCGAGGCGTTACGCAGATGAAGGGCTATCCAAAGCACGCGAGGATCGCAACGGACGCGACGAAGTTTATCCTCGGCTCGTCCAGGGACAAGTTGCTGCCCAGGAGCACGACCCAGCTGCTGCCGAGAGCGCATTCCGCGAGGTTGCGCAGTCCAAAGACAGTCCAGTTTTTCTCAAGTGGGAGGCGGAGCGTTCGCTGGCTCGGTTGTACGAGGACGAAAACCACGCCGATTTGGCCGATCGCGGATATCAGACTGCGCTGAGCACCTTCGAGACGGCCCGCTCCGAACTCCAGCACGAAGACTCCCGGCTCCCGTTTTTGACCAATGCGTCGCGGATCTACGACGACTACATCCATTTTCTCGTGTCGCGTGGCAAGACCAACGAGGCCTTGCAGGTTGCCGAGTACAGCCGCGGGCGAACCCTCGCTGAAGGCTTGGGTGTGTTGCGTAAGGGGACGTCTTTCAAACCATACCCGCTGGATGCTGAGCAAATCGCACGGCGGGCGGGCGGCACAATTTTGTTCTATTGGCTCGGCGAGAAGCAATCCTATCTCTGGACGATCACGCCGCAGAAGACCACGCTGGCGGCGCTTCCGCCGGCATCTGAAATCGATGCAGCCGTGCAGCGTTTTCGCAAAGCTCTCATCGGACCACAGGATGTCCTCGAAACTTCTAATGATGACGGCACAGGCCTCTACCGTACTTTGGTGGCGCCGGCCAAGGGGCTGCTAGCGAAAAATGCGAAAGTCTTTATCATTCCCGACGGTAGCCTGAACAGCTTGAATTTCGAAACCCTGCTGGTCTCCGATCCGAAGCCGCACTACTGGATCGAAGACGTGACCATCGCCAATGCCAGTTCGCTTCGACTGCTGTCTGCGTCACACACTGCGACAAGAAAATACGCCAGCAACCTACTTCTCTTCGGCGACGCAGTCGCTCCTAATAAGGATTATCCCGAGCTGTCGAAAGCCGCAGTTGAGATGGAAAGTATCCAAAAGCATTTTCCGGCGGCACAACAAAAAGTATTCAATCGCAGTCAGGCGACACCGCCAGCCTATCTTGCTAGCCAGCCGGAGCGTTTTTCCTACATTCATTTTGTCGCGCATGGAACCGCAAGCCGCTTGAGTCCGCTCGACTCTGCCATCGTGTTGTCCAAGGCCACCGCGGAAGAGGATTCGTTCAAACTCTATGCGCGCGATATTATTCATCACCCGCTTCGCGCCGAGTTGGTCACGATCTCGACGTGTTACGGCGCGGGCTCTCGCGCCTACTCAGGCGAGGGCATGGTAGGACTCTCCTGGGCCTTCCTTCGTGCCGGCGCACATAACGTGGTCGGTGCGCTATGGGAGGTCAGCGATGCCTCCACCGCACAGCTCATGGACCAGCTTTACAGTGAGCTTAAGAAAGGGAAGAGTCCCGACGCTGCTTTGCGCGCGGCTAAACTATCTTTGTTGATGTCAGGCGGGGCCTTCCGCAGGCCGTTTTACTGGGCGCCCTTTCAGCTCTTCACCGGGTCCTAGCCGCAGCGTCTGTGTTTCGAGAGAGAATTCCTTCCGCCGCTAACGAACCGCCAGTGCGGCAGATGCATCTTAGTCATCGCATTCTGCAACCAAAGACGGCTCAAAGCGATGGCCTTGCCGATCCCCAAACATTACTCTCCCATGGAGGCATTGCCCGCGTCGGAGCTTCCTGCCGGGACTGAATGGCAATATGAGCCTAAGTGGGACGGCTTCCGCTGCCTGGCGTTTCGAGACCGCAAGCGTATCGACCTTCAGTCCAAGTCTGGCAAGCCGTTAACCAGATATTTCCCAGAGCTTGTTGCGGCGCTCGGCGATTTGAAAGCCGACAAATTTGTATTGGATGGGGAAATCGTTATTCCCGTGGAGAGGGGACTCTCGTTCGATCACTTGCTAATGCGCATCCATCCTGCCGCAAGTCGGATACAGAAGCTGAGCCGGGAGAGTCCTGCGGTCTTTATTATTTTTGATCTGCTGGCTGACGACAAAGGCAAATCTTTGGTCAAGCTTCCGCTTGAAGATCGTCGCAAACAACTCGAACGCTTTGCCAAGAAATATTTCGCCAAGAACTCGGCAATGCGCCTTTCTCCGGTTACGAGCGATCTGTCAGTGGCGCGCAAGTGGTTCCGTATGGGTGTCGCTCTCGATGGTGTGGTTGCGAAGCGCCGCGATCTGCCTTACCAATCGGGTGAACGCACGGGCATGCAGAAGATTAAGAAGCAGCGCACTGCCGATTGTGTGGTCGGGGGATTCCGCTACCTCGAGAAAGAGCCGCTGGTCGGGTCTCTTCTTCTCGGTCTTTACGACGACGAAGGTAAACTGAACCACGTGGGATTTACATCCTCAATCCGCAACGAGGAGCGTCCGGCGCTGACCAAGCGCCTGAAAAAAATAATCAAGCCGCCGGGCTTCACCGGCAAAGCTCCGGATGGTCTGAGTCGTTGGAGCACAAAACGATCCGCTGAATGGCAGCCGTTGGATCCCAAGCTCGTGGTCGAGGTTCAGTTCGATCACTTCACTGGCGGACGCTTTCGCCACGGGACTAAATTTCTTCGTTGGCGTCCCGACAAAGCTCCGCGACAGTGCTCCATGAAACAAGTCGAACGGGAAAGTGGATCTGCGCTGGAACTGTTGTGAAACGGCGCAACAAAGGCGTTCCTGGCCCCTATGGTCCGGGAATTCCCAAATGCTCAATGTGCGTAAGCATGTCGGCTGGATCGGCGTAAACCCGGAAGGCGCCGGCGCGCTCCAATTCATCCTGGCCGTAACCGCCCGATAGCATACCGACACCGAGCGCGCTCTTGCGCCCGGCTGCGAGCAGATCCCACGTGCTGTCACCGACGACAATGGAGTCCCGGATGGAGACGCGCAATCGCTCTGCCGCCACGACAAACACGTCGGGTGACGGTTTTGTATTTGCCACATCATCTCCCGTGACTATCGGAATGTTGTTGGGCACGTCGAGCCCCTTCAGCAAGCGCTGGGTTTGCCGCTGCGAGCCCGTGGTCGCGATCGCCCAGCGCACGCCGCGGCGCGATAGATGCTTCAGCAGTTCACCCGCACCGGGAAGAAGATCCAGTCGATCGATGATCTTCCCGAACTCAGCCTCATGTTTTTGCTCAAGAGTATCAATGCTGACGTTCGGGCGAGACGTTCGCTTGACTTCTCGCAGTAACTCGCGCACGAAGGACTTCCTGCTCATGCCGACGCGCCGATGTATTTTCCACGTTGGCAGAACGATGTTTGCGCTTCTCAGTGCTTTCGCCCATGCGGTAACGTGTTCGTAGACGCTATCGATGAGAGTGCCGTCGAGATCGAACAGCACAGCGGGCAAGCTCAGATCTTCTTTCCGCGCGAAGGTCGTCGTCCTTTTCGAGGAGCGTTGCTGACTTCGCTTATCGGTGTGGGGTCGAGATGCCAATCCCTCTCCGAAACCGCTAACTCTTCTTGCGCGGGACTTTCGCGCCCTTTTTCCGGGCTTCTGAAAGACCAATCGCGATGGCCTGTTTGCGGCTCTTCACTTTGCCGCCTTTACCCCCTTTACCTGAGCGAAGCGTACCGCTTTTCTTACGCCGCATCGCGCTCGCTACCGTCTTGCCCGCACCTTTGCCGTACTTGCGTCCACTGGATTTCTTCTTCGCAGCCATTTGCCACCCTCCTGATTTATTGGTGCTGCAATCCCCGATGAGGTTGCCGCGACCTGCAAGAGTGGAAACATACGCTCCGACATTCCCCATTAAACTAATTCGCGGACTTTGTCCGACAGGGCGGTCAAGGCAATCTTCTTGCGATTGGGCTCGCCACGCGCCAAGGACTCGGCAAATTTCAACGCCTGTTCCGCCGTAACCTTTCCGGGCAGCGGGGGCTCGAAGGGATCGACCACCGCTTGCAAGACCGCGGGTCCCGGGGTACTCAAGAACTCTTCCACCACGCGTCCACAGGCTTCAGGATCTTCTGCCGTGAAGCCCACAGCACCGCACGCCCGCGCGAACGCGGCGAAATCAATGGGCTGCAAGTCTACGCCGTATTCAGGATTGCCCAGAAAAACCATCTGCTCCCATTTGATCTGCCCAAGGGTGCCATTGTTGACTACGACAATCTTGATGGGCAGCTTGTACTTTACGGCGGTTGCGAAGTCGGCCATCAGCATGGAAAAGCCGCCATCACCGACGAACGCAACACATTGCCGCTCGGGAAAGGCAATCTGCGCCGCCAGGGTGTAAGGCAGCCCATTCGCCATGCTCGCAAGATTGCCGGAGAGACTGTGAATCTGCCCTTTCTTGACGGGAATATGACGCGCCCACCAGGTTGCGATCGTACCGCTGTCGCAGCTGACGATTGCGTCATCGCGCAAGCGCTTGCCCAGTTCATGGGCGATGACCTGGGGCTTCATCGGAACGTCCATTCTTGTCGCGCGTTGCTGCATCGCCTCGCGCCAATCTTTCATAGCTTCCTGCGCCTTCTCTAGAAAACGTCGATCCTGCTTTCGCTGGAGCTTGGGAAGGAGTTCCCGGAGCACTCGTGCACTGTCTCCGATAAGACCGACTTCCACTGGAAACCTCAGGCCGATGCGGCGGGGGTCGAGTTCAATCTGGATTCCCTTGACATTTGTCGGGTTGGGCAAAAATTCAATGTAGGGGAACGAGGTGCCGACCATCAACAGCGTGTCACAACTTTCCATCACATCCTGCGACGGACGTGTTCCAAGCAGTCCGATGGTGCCGGTGGTGTATGGGCTGTCGTCGGGAACCGCGGCCTTTCCGAGAAGCGCCTTGACTATAGGGGCGGCGAGAATATCCGCTGTGAGCTCGAGTTCCGCGGTGGCATGCAAGGCGCCACGCCCCGCCAGAATTGCAATCTTTTTTCCGTCATTCAGGATCTGTGCGGCCCGGCTAAGGTCGATCGAACCGGCCTCCATGGACCCCTCCGCTTCAGCGCGCGATGTATGGTGCGGGACATTGCGTTTCGAACGATGCCGGTTCTTAACTTCCATTTCCTGAAAGTCGACCGGAAAGGTGATGTGGGAAACAGTGCGATACGCCAACGCAGTGCGGACGGCAAGGTCTACCACGTTCTCTACGTGAGTTGGTCCCATAATGCGTTCGTTGTAGGTCGCCACGTCCATATAAAGTTTGTCGAGCGCGACATCTTGTTGCGTGTGCGTGCCGATTAGATCGTGGAACTGCAGACCGGTGAGCGCCAGTACGGGCGCGCCATCCAGCTTGGCATCGTAGAGTCCGTTCAGCAGATGAATGCCTCCGGGCCCCGAGGTTGCCAGACACACGCCCAGCTTGCCGGTGAATTTGGCGTAGCCGCAGGCCATAAAAGCTGCCGATTCTTCGTGGCGCACCTGGACGAACCGGATTTTGTCCTGCCGCACCCGTAAGGCTTCCATGATGCCGTTAATGCCATCTCCCGGCAGGCCAAAAATGGTGTCGACATCCCAATCCATGAGCGTTTCAATGAGCACGTCAGATGCGTTCATGAGAACAATCCCCGCAGTTTATTAAACGTTTCTTCTTACTTTATTTTTAGACCTGAAGTGACCGGCGGCGCATCGGGACGCGACTGTACATCTCGGAGAGAAGGGCAGTAGCGGGCGTAAGGAACAAATCAGAACTGTTCAATCCCCGGAAAAGTATCCGTCCGAGTGGGTGGTTCGGGTGACGTAAAATGAATCCGGCCTGAGGCCTTGATGCCGGTATTGAAGCGCTCGGCGCGTAATCTTCCAGGTCTTTCTGGTCGGAGTACAGAAGGTAGCAAAGGAGATCTCATTGGCGTTTTGCACGAAGAAGTCAGAGCAGTTGTATCAGCGCACGTTGGGAGTTCTCATCGAGGGCAGCAGTTCGTCATCGCGCGGCCCCGTCAACTACGGGAAATATCCGATCTTTATGAAGCGCGGCCAGGGATCGCGTTTGTACGACGTCGACGGCAACGAGTACATCGACTGGATGATGGCATTCGGAGCGCTTCCGCTGGGTCATGCGCACCCGGAGGTCACAGCGGCCATAGCCGAGGCTGCAGCTGACGGAGCGCACTTCGCGACCGCTACTGACATTGAGATCGAAGTCGCAGAACTGATCCAGAAGATGGTGCCGAACGCGGAGCGCGTGCGCTTTGCCAATACCGGAACCGAGGCCATGATGGCTGCGATCAGACTGGCGCGCGGCTGTACCGGAAGGCCGAAGATCCTGAAGTTTGAGGGCCATTACCACGGCTGGTACGACGATGTGCTGACCAGTTCGAATGTGCTGCCGGTAACTGCGCTGGGACTGCGCAGCGACCCTATCAAACTGGCCGACAGTTCGGGATTGAACCGGCACGCGCTCGATGACACGATTGTGGTCCCATGGAATGATCTGTCCTTGCTGGAACGGGCGATCGAGAACCATCCAGGTCAGATTGCGGCCATCATCACCGAAGGCGTGATGGCCAACATGGGCGTGATTCCTCCCGCCGAAGGCTATTTGCTGGGAGTGCAGAAACTCGCGCACAAACATGGAATCCTCTTCATTCTGGACGAAACTGTTACCGGATTTCGCATTGCTCCCGGAGGATGCCAGGAGTTCTATCAGCTCGATCCCGATATTGTGACTTTTGGAAAGGCTTTGGGTTGCGGGCTACCGGTGGCGGCATTCGCGGGCCGCAAAGATGTGATGGGCGCGCTGGAGTGGGGAGGGGTGCTGCACTATGGCACGCATAACGGCTCACGCATCGGAATGCATGCCGCACGGGCATGCCTACATGTTCTCGCGCGGGATAGCAATGCGGCGTTTCGGCATACCTGGAAGGTGGCAGACCAGCTCTGTGCGGGACTGGATCAGATATTCCGCAGTAAGGGCAGGCCGGTAATCATCCAGCGTGTGGGCCCAATGTTCCAGCTGATGTTTACCGCACAAACCGCAATCCGCAACTACCGCGAATACTGCCAGTACGTGGATCGCGCCGCCTATCGCGAATTCGTGCATAAGCTGTTCGAATTTGGTGTCTATACGACACCGTCGGCGGCTCTACATTCCATTGTCACGTTCGCGCACAGAGAGCAGGATGTGAATCTGACAGTTGACGCTGTGGGCAAGGCACTGGACGCCATGTCGGGAGCGCGAGCATGAACCTAGCGGAGCGGGCGCGTCAGTTGCTCTCGTTAGAAGGGAAAGTTGCAATGGTGACCGGAGCGGCTTCGGGGATTGGCCGCGGCATCGCAATTCGTCTGGCCGAAATGGGAGCTGCGGTGGCGGTGCTCGACGTTAACGAAGAGGGTGGCCTTGAAACCGTCGCCAGCGTGACCGCGGAAAAGGGAAGTGGAATCTTCCTGAAATGCGATGTCAGCAGCGGCGCGGAGTGCCGGAATGCTGTGAACCAAACAATCGCAAGCTTCGGCAAGATCGACATACTCTGCAACAACGCCGGGATTGCAATCAGGAAAGACGTAGTTGAATTGTTGGAGGAAGAGTGGGACAGAGCCATTGATGTGACCTTGAAAAGCGTCTATCTTCTCTCGCACGAAGTGATTCCCCACATGATTCGCAACGGCGGAGGAAGCATCATCAACACCGGCTCCGGATGGGCGTTGAAGGGGGGCGCGCGCGCCGCTTCCTACTGCGCGGCCAAAGGCGGCGCGCTCAATCTCACGCGAGCAATGGCCATCGACCATGGCAAGCACAACATTCGTGTGAATTGCGTATGTCCGGGCGATGTTCAAACGCCGATGCTTCTGAGTGAATGTTCGCAACTTGGTCAAGACGTCGAAGAGTTCATGCAAGCGGCCGCAAATCGTCCCTTGGGGCGTGTGGGTACACCCGATGATGTCGCTAACGCCGTGCTGTTTCTTGCGAGCGACATGTCCAGTTGGGTAACAGGCACTCATCTGGTCGTCGATGGAGGTGGCTTAGCTTGAGAGGAGAGAGATTTTTACCAGATCGCGTTGCTAGTGGAAGAAAATCGTCCCAGCCGTTTTTAACAGTCACCCGAACATTTTAAAACGCCAAACACCGCTCCTTCGATGAATGGTCGGTGCGGTAAACTGAAGCAGGCTTGACCCGTCAAAACAAAAGGCCCCGTAGCTCAGATGGATAGAGCAGCGGTTTCCTAAACCGAAGGTCGCGTGTTCGACTCACGCCGGGGCCACCATTATTGTCGACCTCTTCCGGCGATGTACCGAATTCTTTCACCAAAAGCTTGCGCTGGGGCCCTGGTTTTACTGCCGTTCCTGGCTCTGGCCGGCAGCGCCTTGCAATTTCTGGAACTCACGCATTTGTTCTTCGGCCTTGGCTGCCTTCCCTTGCTTGCGATACAAACCCGCGAGTGCGAAATGTGCTTGGGCTGCGAGCGGGCCGTCCTTTTCCACTTTCAGTTGTTGGCTCCAAGCTTGTTCAGCGGCGACATCATCGTGGCCCAGGGCTGAGGCCTTCCCCAGCGCATAAAGCGTCTCCGGCATCTGCGGTTGTAACTGATTAGAACGCTGCAGCTCTACACACGCCTCATGCGCTTTGCCCTGTTGCAGAAGTGTGTTTCCCAACCGGTAAGCGGCCTCTGCATTGCCAGGTTGGAGCTTGGTCTCAGCTCTATATTGTTCTTCGGCTTGAGGCCAGCGCGACGTCATTGCATAAACCTGGCCGAGTTCGAGGTGAACATTGGGTGTGTCGGGCCGTAATTGCAGAGCCGCGAGATACTGCTTCTCAGCATCGGCCATCTGCCGCAGCACAAAATAGTTTTCTGCCATCGACTGATGAGCGCGAGCGGAGTCGGGATAGGCCGCCAGCAGCGTATCGATCGACTGCTTCGAAAGAAGACCGCCGGCACGGCCCAAATAGTAAAGTAAGTCGGGATCGTTGGGCCGCTTTTGCAACGCAGCCTGCAAATTCGTGATGGCTTCGCCGAATTGGCCTGTCTCAACCTGCGCGATTCCCAGCGCACCTTGCTCATGGACCCGACTGAGATGCGGGATCGCCTCGGCAGCGTAGCCCTGCGCGAGCAATGCATACCCAAGCAGCTGATGTGCGGGAACAAGGCTCGAGTCCAGTTCTAAAGCGCGCTTGAGCGGATCGCTCGCGGCAGCGTAGTCATGCTGCTCCATGAGAGCCTGCCCCAGATTGACAAAGCCCTCCGCGAAGCCCGGCTCCAGTTCGGTCACCTTGCGATATTCGGTAACGGCGAGATCGATGCGCTGCTGGCTTTCCGCCAGGCGCCCGGCGTTCAGGTGCTGAGTCGCCTCGGGTGAGATGGTTTGCAACGCCAGCCAGAGGAATAGGGCGGTCCTGATCATGGCCGCTCCGGTTCTCGTATTTCGAGAAATTGGTCTGCGGCGACATCGTTGAGGATCTGGCGTGATCCCGACGGCCACAGCACTTCGACCTTCGCAGTTTTCATAGTGCCCAGTCCGAAGTGGAGGCGTTTATCGCTGGCTGATTCATAACTTCCAGCCGTGGTCGCGAAACGAGTCTGGCCATTCACTTGGACGCGGGCACCAAGCCCGTCGCGGTTGCTGCGTGTGCCGCGCAACGTAATTGTCAGCCAATGGGCGGCGGTTCCGGCTCGGTTCATAAATACTTGCGGATGATCGCCCACGACCGTCGTTACGACATCGATCCAACCGTCGTTGTTGAGATCGCCAAAGGCTGCGCCGCGACCCGCAACCAGCGCCTCGGTTCCGGGATCAATCCGTTCAAAGCGGCCATTGTGATACAAAGCAAGCAATGTCGGCTGCAGATAATGTAACGATGGGTCGATTTTTTCCACGTTGTCCAGAACGTGCCCCTGCGCGACGAATAAGTCCTTCTGCCCGTCATTGTCAAAGTCTTCGAGGCCCACTCCCCAGCCGGACGTCACGCCTGACAGCATGGTCACACCGGTTTGCAGTCCGTGATCGCTGAATGTACCGTCGCCGTCGTTGTGAAACACCGCATAAGTCTGACGCGGCAGCGTGGTAACGATGACATCCGGACGTCCATCGTTGTCGTAGTCCTGGAACACTACTCCCATGCCCGACAGTGGTCCCCCGTCCACGTTTAACGCGGCTCCGGCTTCCATGCCAACCTCTTTGAAACTGCCGTTGCCATTATTGCGGAACAAGTACTGCTGCATGCCGTCATTCGCCACGTAGATATCAGTTAAGCCATCGCCATTGTAGTCAGCAAAGGCGACGCCCAAACCATGTCCTTTCTTCGCGGCGATTCCTGAGCGTTCGCTGACATCTTCGAATGTGCCATCCCCGCGGTTGTGGTAGAGGATGTTGGTCGTGCGGGGGAATTCTCCCGGCGGACAATAAGTATGATAGTTGCCGCCGCAGTCCTTGCTGTCTTTCGTGTCCCACTCCATGTAACGGGTGACGAATAGATCGAGCTTCCCGTCATTGTCGTAATCGAAAAATCCGGCCGAAACGGACCAGCCGCCGCCTGCAACGCCGGCTTTGGCCGTAACGTCGGTGAATGTGCCGTCGCCGTTGTCGCGATAGAGGATATTTTTCCCGTAGCTTGTGACGTACAGATCGGGGTAGCCATCATTATCGTAGTCGCCTACCGCCACTCCCATGCCGTAATTTCCGTCGCCGGCATTCGCGAGGCCAGCCTCTGCCGTTACATCGACGAAGCTTCCGTCCCGGTTTTGCCGGTAAAGCCGATTCCAATAGCGAGGATCGTGGCGATCAAAGTTTTCCGGCGTTTGCATTGGGCTATCGATGTGCCCGCCGTTCACGAGAAAAACGTCGAGTAGCCCGTCGTTGTTGTAGTCGAGAAGCGCGACTCCACCAGGCATCGTTTCAATCAGATATTTTTGGGGCGTCGGCGAATTCTGCAAGATGAAGTCGATGCCGCGCGGCAACTTCACTTCGAGTAAGGCTGTCCCAACCGCGCTGGCCGCAGCGATCAGCACCATGACTCGGATAATGTCGGACAATCGGCTTAGTATCCCATAGGTCCCGGTATCTCGTGCATTCACATTCCGCGCACGACCGCCCCTGCCTAACGACTCAGAAAAAAAACTTGAGCGCAAACTGAATCAAGCGAGGGTTCGTTCCTGGGGCGGTGCTGGTTACTACTCCGAAGTTTGCGTTGTTCGATGTGCAGCAGGTTGTGCTCGGTGGCGCGAACTGTGTGCGATTGAATAAGTTGAAGGACTCCACCCGGAATTCCACTCCGGCGCGTTCCTCCGGACCCAGAAGAACCTTCTTAAACATGGCAAAGTCGAAATTATTGACTCCATCGGAACGCAATGTCGGATCAACCCGGGGCTCGTTGCCGAAGGTGAAATTGGGCGGAGCGGCAAAACACTTAGTATTGAACCAGCCATTAAGCCGGGAAGTCGGGCTAGCCGGAGATGATCGGCGGCAACCCGGCAACAAGTTCGGACGCGAGCCGGCCCCGAACAATGTAGCGTCGTTCGCCTGGCCGTTACTGAAAACTAAAGGAAATCCACGTTGAAATGTGGTTACCCCGTCGATCCCCCAACCTCCAACAAAACTATTCAACCGGCTGCCCACGTTGGAAAGATACTTCCTACCTTGACCGAACGGAAGATCAAGCACATAGCTCAGAACCAGCCGTTGCGGTACATCCTGGGACGACAGCGAACGCTCTGCCCGCAGGTTGTTGTTGTCCTGAAGAGCACCTACGCTCGTTTCCAGCCAGGAAGTGAGAGTGTCGGTGTTGCTCATCAGCTTGGAATTGGTGTACGCGACCAGGAGTGACCCCGCTCCTGCGAACCGCCGCTTGGCCGTGATCTGGAGGGAATGATATGTACTCGCGAATGATCCTTGTCCGGCCAGTTCCACGCTTGTGTATTGCGGATAGGGCCGCAGCAATTGTCCCACGGTGGTCGTGGGAGCGGCGAGCGCCAGTGCTTGCCCCTGCACGAAGAAAGGATTGGGCACTGCCCGCAGCAGGGTGACAGCGGACCGCCCTCCGGCTGCGAATTGCGTTGCAGCCTGCGCCAGGAAAGCGTCAGAGATCTGGTTGACTTGCTGGGAATACTGTTGCAGATGGGTCCCTTTGGAGCCCACGTAAGCTGCCGACAGCAGGAAGCCCCCCCGAAGCTGCCTTTCGATGCTCACGTTCCACTGTTGGACGTAACCGTCCGGATGGTGAGCACGGTCAACCTCGGTGATGGACTGCACGACTTGGGTTAGAAACTGCTGCGTTCCTTCAGTGCCGAGGCTGCGGCCTGGCGGAGGCGAAATACCGTTCGTGAAGGGAAGCAAAATCGAGTTATAGGGATGAGTGCCATCGACTGTCCCGGTGTAAGTCGTGCTGGCCGCATTCACCATATCATTGATGGGGTTCAACGCGAATGAGACGTAGTTGGGAACCCAAAAAATTCCATAGCCACCGCGGACAATGGTCTTTGGCGTCAGACCATAGGCCAGCCCGATCCGCGGCGCGAGGCTATCTTTTTCAGCAGAAAGATTATTCCGTGCACCCGGCGCCACCAGAAACACATCACCCATTACTATTGGAGAAGTACCCGGCAGAAACTGGTTGAGATAGCTTGGCGTTCTGGGGTCAAAATAAGAGAGCCGGTTGAAACGTTCCGACCACGGCCCCTGCAGTTCATAGCGCAGACCAACGCTTACAGTCAGTCTGTCCTTTGCGTGCCAGGTGTCATTGAAATAGATCGCGCGATAGACCTGCTTGCCAGCTGTAAAAGCGGGCACAACCGCTTGCGCAAAGAAATGATTCTCGAAATTGCTGAAGTTATCTGCGTACCCGAGCAAGAAGTCAGCAAAAGAAAATCCGCTGAAACACGGCTGGCCGGCGGCGCAGAAATCGAAGGCTCCGCTGGCTACATTCGTCTGCGCATAGTTGTCATACCCAGCTTCGAACTGGAAACCGAAATGATACCGGTGGCGCCCACGCATCAGGGTCAGACTGGGAGAGAGGTTGTACTGAGTATTGCGGTCCTGAATAAAGCTCTGCCCCTGAGTACACATGATGTTGTCGGCAAAGTTGGCCACGCAGGGAGTAGGTGGCGTGCGCATGACTGGCGAGACAGTCGCATTGTAACTGGCCGGCCAGCCAATCGACGTCAAGTCAAAACCGGCGTTTGTCGGAGAGCGGTTGTATTTAAAACGGCTGACGCTTGCGTTGAAATCAAGAATCGCGGTGGCACTGATGTTGTAGTTGTACGCTGCCGCGACGGCATTCGTTAAGTATTTCTCCGAACAACGGTCCACGCAAAGACCATTCTGCAGCGGGTCGATAGGCAGGTCCAGCACATTCCAATGACTGAATCGCACAAAGAGTCTTTGCCGGTTCGTGAGGTCCTGGTCAATTCGCGCCACCACCTGGTTCTGGTCGCCGCCCGTTCTGGCCACTGTGTTGAAGTTATTGATGGTGCCGGAAGGCGTTACAACTCCGGGACTGTTCGCCAGCGGCCAAAGCTCAAGGAGTGCTTTGGAAGTGGGATTGATGCGAATGGGGGGCAGGATATTGCCCGAAAATAATGTTGGAGTGGCATTGCTTCCCGGGCAGGCACCCTGCGCGTTCACAATGCCGGCGCACGCATCCACAATCGGAATGTTGACGGCTGAGAAATCGCCCGCCCGTTCCGCTGTGGTTGGAACCGTTGCCGTAAACGGTTGACCTGTCCTCAGCCGGAAACCTTCCCAACTGACAAACCAGAACATCCGGTTTCGTCCGTTGTAGCGGGGAAAATACAGGGGCCCGCCAGCTTCCGCTCCAAACTGGTTCTGGACCCAGGGCGGGCGTGGCTTTCCCGCAGAGTTCAAGAAGAAATCGTTCGCGTTGAAGATCCTGTTGCGCATGTACTCGTATGCCTCTCCGTGAAAGAAATTCGTTCCGCCCTTAGTGCTCAAGTTGGTCACTCCGCCGGCGAATCGGCCCCATTCGGCTCCCAGGTTGCTGGTCTGCACTTTGAATTCCTGAATCGAATCCTGGGTCGGGATCAGCACCGGCAAATTGATGTAGCCGATGTTCAGAGGCTGGCCGTCGAGATATTCGGCGCTTTGATTGCCGAATGAACCATTCACCTGGTAATTGCCCCATCCAAACGGATTCACCCCGACTGGCGTACCTGTGGAACTGCCCTGTGGAATCACCGACGGAGCCAGAACGATCAGATTGAAAACGTTTCGCCCGTTGAGCGGAAGCTCATTCGCCTTCCGCTGTTCGACCACCGTGCCCACGGTGGAAGATTCCGTATCAAGCGGCGGGGAGACCCCCTCTACGGTCACGCTTTCCGAAGCGGACCCTAGCATCATTTCAAAGTTCACTTCCAGAGCATCTTGTACGTGGAGTACCACCCCCGATTGGATCACGGCCTTAAAGCCAATCTTCTCTACTTCGATGCGATACCTTCCGGGAGGCAGGTCAGAGACGTAATACGTCCCGGTTTCGTTGGTCAGGCCCTGATAGTGAACCCCCGTGCCTGTGTTGATGACAGTCACCGTCGCTACTGCAATCACCGCCTTGTTGGGATCAGTGATCCGGCCCGTGAGCGATGCGTTGGTGGATTGGGAATGGATCGCGTCCGGAAGTAACAGACTGAGCACCGCTGCTAAAACAACTCTACGCATGGAGACCCGGAATTCCCCGTATCTTAGCGACGAAAGAGCAAAAGCTAGCACAAACGAGCCCCACTGTGACAGGAAATCGCCCGACTCTTCGTTCCAATAGATACGACGCCGACCCTCAACGTGTACCAAACCCTGCGAAAGTTTCTTCGGACTTCGCAGGTAATATTTGTCTGGAAAAACGTTTATCTCCTGATGTATGTTCCCGCTTAGCTTGCGAGGCGTATGGGAGTTATTGCCCCGCAAACTGGCTGCCGTCGAAAAATGAGCTCTCCTCCGAATGGTCGCGCACTTGCCTTCCCCGTGGTATGGGGGAGTGGAAGGGAAACCTCCATCGCGCCGCCGCAAGTAGCTGAGATAAGGGCTCCCAGCGATGAAGAGCTCATGGCTTGCCTGCAAGTTAAGGATTCGAAAGCCTTGGAACTGCTGTTCGCTCGATACTCCAGGCTTGTATTCGGTATCGCTCTTCGCATTCTGAATGACCACAGCGAATCGGAGGAGGTTGTCCAGGAAGCCTTCTTCTATGTCTATCAGAAGGCTTATCTCTTTGACGCCGCCAAAGGAAGCGCGAAGGGGTGGATTGTGCAGGTTGCCTTCAGCCGGGCGCGGGACCGCAAGGCGCATTTGTTTCGCAGGGGATTCTACTCTGGTACAGATCTCGACTCTGTGGACGATACTCTACTAGGTCAATGCGACGTTGAGCGCGAGGTGGGATTGAGGCTCGACTTCTCGAGTTTGCAAGATGCATTTGAGGATTTGACGCAGCTGCAGCGGCGAACGTTGGAGTTATTCTATTTCGAGGGATTCGATCTCAGAGAGATAAGCGAACGGCTTCAGGAGCCGTTTGGCAATGTGCGGCACCATTTCTATCGCGGCCTCGAAAGGTTGCGCAAGAGCCCAGCGGTAAAGAGGCTTCGGGAAAAACACGATGCATAAGAACGGACGACTGGACGACCACCAGAAGTTCAAAGAACTGGGTGCTTTGGCGCAGGGGGGCGAGTGCGGCGACAGCGAGTGGCTGGAACTGAAGCGTCATCTGCAGGCTTGTGGCTTGTGCCGGGATGCATATAGCGAGTACTCGCTGATTGCGAAAGAAGGCATGCCCTTTCTCGCCGCGACACGCGGATACACTCCAGAAAGCAATAACTGGGACGAGGGCACGGCATGGAGCGAGTTGCTCTCTCGCATTCAAGAAGCGGAGCAACCCGGACCCGCGCTCGTGAAGGGCCGCCCGCCGCTCCAGGGCCGCCGCTTACTTCCATTGAGCGCTGGAGAACGGTGGGCCGCAGTCGCAGCTGTTGCTCTTCTCATGGTCGCGGCGTCCGCCGGAGCATTCCGACTTGGTGGTCTCGCGCGCACTGCCGGGGCACGAGAAGCGCACGTATCCTCCGCTGAAGTGCACGCTGAAGTGCACAGGGTTGACGCGGAGAAACAAGCCGCCAGCGAGCTACTCGCATCTCAGACAACTCAAATGTCGCGGTTGCAGAAACAAGTTTCCAGTGAGCAACTGGAGCTTTCCAGATTGCGTGCAGCATTGCGGACGGCAGAAGATCAATTCCACCAACTTTCGACGGGAATTGGCGAGCGCGACAATGACTTCCGCCGCCTCGCGGAGCAGCGCGAGAAATTGACCGGCCAGCTTCGCGACGCGGAGCAAACAACTCAGAATGCTCAGGCGGAGCTTGCCAGCCTTCGCGCTGAGCACGACCTCGCGCTCGCGCGGGCGGCGTCTTTGGAATCGAAGATCGAAGACCTCACGGCCAGTGCCCGTGATCGGGAGCGCCGCTTGCAAGACGACGAGCAATACTTGGCGTCCGATCGCGATATTCGCGAGTTGATGGGGGCGCGCAAGCTTTATATCGCCGATGTTTTCGACGTGGATAGCGGCAGCCGTACCCGTAAACCGTTTGGTCGCGTATTTTATACGCAGAATAAGTCGCTGATTTTTTACGCTTTTGATCTCGACCATGAACCGGGAGTCAAGAATGCCAGCGCGTTCCAGGTTTGGGGAGAGAGAGATGGCGAGTCCGGAGAAAAATCCCACGCCACAAACCTCGGCATCCTCTACATGGACAGCGAATCAAACCGCCGCTGGGTTCTGCGCCTCGACGATCCCAAGCATCTGGCCGAAATTGATGCCGTCTTCGTAACAGTTGAGCCGCACGGCGGCAGCCAAAAACCGACCGGTAAACCATTTCTATACGCATTGCTGAGAAAAGAAGCTAACCACCCATAACTCTTCGGCGAGCTTTCACGATTTTGCGTGGTACAGATCCCTCAGCAGTTTAGTAATTGTTTTAGAGGATGCCTCTGGAAGATTCATCGGGAGTTGTGTAGGTGCCCGACTTAAATCTCAAGAGCTGTCGGGGCGCGCAGTACATTCCAACTGGTGGAGGAAACAATGATTTCTCGCAGGTTATGGGCAGCTATTCTATCGGTTGGACTTTTCCTCTCGCTTTCGGGCATGTACCTGCACGCGCAATCCACCTACGGGTCGATCGCCGGCACCGTGACCGACACCTCCGGAGCAACGGTGACCGATGCCAACGTCACTTTGACCAACCTGGGCACGTCGGAGAAGCGCACACAGTCGAGCGGCAGCGACGGCCTCTTCACGTTTGTGAACCTGTTCCCGGGCCAATACCGGATTGACGTGGAGAAGGCGGGGTTCAAGCATTACACGCGCACTCCGATTACGGTCGAAGTTCAGCAGAGCGTCCACATCGACGCCCCCCTCCAGGTCGGTGAGGTTACCCAAGTCGTCGAAGTAACGTCTGAAACCCCGCTGCTGCAATCCGAGACCTCTTCGCTCGGCACGGTCGTCGACACTCGCGAAGCCAATGAGTTGCCCCTGAACGGACGAAACATATACAACCTCACCACAATCACTCCCTCGGTCGTCCCCCAAGGCAACACCACTGGGACGGTTGTAGGTAAAAACCCCTTTGATTTCGCTAACTATCAGATTGGTGGTGCATTCGCCAATGAAGCTGCGGAATACCTTGACGGTCAACCCCTGAACATCGGGTATATCAACCTGCCTCTTGAAGTGCCGACGCAAGACTCGATTGGCGAGTTTAAGGTGCAGTACAACAATCTGGGCCCGGAGTGGGGCAAGTTTGCCGGCGGGGTCATCAACCTGAGCACCAAGTCGGGTACCAATACCTGGCACGGCTCCGCATATGAATACCTGCGAAATAAGGCTTTCAATTCCAACGAATTCTTCAACAAGAATCAAGAGCTCTCAAGTGGCAAATCGAACACACCGGTACCATTCACGCAGAATCAATATGGCGTCACCATCGGCGGAGCGGCAATCAAGAACAAGACTTTTGCTTTTTTCAGTTGGGAGGCCTTCCGCCTACGATCCGCCACCGTCTTTTCTACCAACGTTCCGACGGCCGCCGAGAGAACAGGCGATTTCTCTGGCGCAGGTGTCCCGATCATTTACGATCCACTTTCGGTGAATCCCGCCGCGTGCACCAATCCCAAGCTTCCCTGTTCTCGAACGGCGTTCAATGGCAATCTCATTCCGGCGACTCGGCTCAATCCGACTGCGGTGTTTCTGCTCAAGTACCTTCCACTTCCGAACAGTACGTCTGCTGCTGACAATTTCGTTAAGGCTACCAGCACGGGCGGCAACATCGACGAATACGTGGCGCGCGTAGACCAGACTATTAACAGCAAGAGCACGTTGTTCGGAAGGTTTACCTTCTGGAAGCTCTTGAGCCTGGCGCAAGATCCGTTCGGTACCGGACTGTGCAAGGACCGCTGCGCTGAAAACAGCAAAAGTAAAAGTCTGGCTATCGGCTACAACTACCAGATCACTCCCAACACCATCGCGAACCTGAACGCCAGTATCAGTCGCTTCCAGTACATCCGTAATCCGATCAATTCAGGGTTCGATGTGACAAAAGAGGGCTGGCCCGCTTCTTACAACGGCGCCGTGCCCAAGCTGGAGCTCACTCCGCTGACCCCGTGTTTCGCGATCAGTGATCCTACGGTCACTTGCAGCCAGGGACAGAGCGCCATTGCCGATCACAATACTCAATTCAATATTTCGCCGCAGATCACAATGATTCGAGGCCGCCACACTTTTGCCTTTGGCGGTCAACTCGAAGAGGGCTACGACAATTACCTCCAAACCAACACGGGCGGAGGATTAATCTCGTTTAACGGCTCGTGGACGCAAAGTTTGGCCAGCAATTTTTGTAATACGACAATTTGCGCCACCGGCGGAGTCGACTTCGCCGATTTCCTGCTCGGATATGGCCTGGGGCAGGGGGCGGCCTTTGGCAATCAGACCACTGGCTCGCTGGTTATTTCCGGTCCGATCTCAGGAAAACAGACCTATCGTGCCTTCTTTTTTGGCGACACTTGGCACGTTACCCCCAAGCTCACTCTGAACCTC
>Ga0209488_10000221_pt1 | contig 45279 bp, 34 predicted proteins | sample Rivendell_Oct201_8_FD_188349 | JGI IMG/M metagenome (GOLD analysis project Ga0209488, IMG submission 188349) | Vadose zone soil microbial communities from the Eel River Critical Zone Observatory, Northern California, USA -... | ecosystem: Environmental > Terrestrial > Soil > Vadose zone >...
TTGACAGCCTGGAGATTCTCTTCCTTGGACCACTCATAGGTCACGCCTTCCACCCAACCGATTCCGGAAGCGGCGGAAAGCGCGGTATCGCCGTGATCTGTCGCCAGCTTCGGATCGGCGCCTCGCTCCAGAAGAAGCTTCATGAGGGCCGTATCGCCCGATTGGGAAGCACGAATAAACGGCGTTGCACCGGCTTCCAGAAACCACTGCATCGTGAAGATGGTCCGGGTCAGCGTGTTCACGCGGATCGGAGTGTTCACCGTTGCTTTATGGTCCAGAAGCACTTTGATGTATTCGAGACTGTCCATGTCCGCTTTGGGAACCGGGAAATCGCCACCTTCAATATTGCGGTTATCGGTAGCCAAATACAGGTTCGTCCATGCGGCCTTGTTGGCGAGGTTCACATCTGCGCCGTGTTCGACCAGATATTTGCCGAGTACATAGTGACGGTTTTCTGTTGCCGTCAGCACCGGCGTCCATCCGTATTCGGAGGCCTGGTTGATATCGGCCCCTGCAGCGAGCAGCAGTTTTACAGACTCGAGATCACCTTGGCGCGACGCAATAATCATTGCGGTAAGAGCACCGCCGCCGCCGCCTGTCGCACCCGCAACAGGTCCCGCTGCATCATCCGTGCCGTCTCCCGCGTCGTCGGCTGCCGCTGCGGCTGGGGCTCCACCAGCGGCGGCTCCGCCTCGGTTATTCCCACCATTGCGGTTGTTCCCCCCGCCGCCATTGCCTCCACGTCCGCCGCCAAAACCTCCGGCTGCGGCGGCGGCCGGGGCTCCATTAGCCGGGAGCGCGGGAGCGCCAGCGGCATTCTGTCCGCCACCAGCCGCAGCGCCACCATTGCCTCCGCGTCCGGCGGCGCCACCGTTGCCTCCACGTCCGCCGCCACCGTTATTACCACCACGTCCGCCACCGCCACCTGCTCCGGCACCACCACGTCCGCCAGCAGCCGCGGGATCAACAGGCACACCAGCCGCTGCGGCAGCGTGCGCCGCCTGAGCTGCGAGAACGGTTGCGACATTCACGCGATTGGCCATGTATGCATTCGGCACACCGGCGCCAGCCGACTTGAGACTAAAATCCGCTTTGCCATCGAGCAATGCCTTCACTGCGGCCGGATGGGACTGTTCCGCGGCCCACATCAACGCCGTCGTGCCTCGAAGGCTTTCCTTCGAATTGACATCGGCTCCGGCGGCGATCAGCGCTTTTATTGTTTCGGGGTTGCCATTTCGTGAAGCCAGCATGAGCACGGTTTCTCCGTTGGGTCCGCGCTCCTTGGCATTGGCTCCGGCTTTCAGAAGCTTGTTGACCATCACCGTGTTTCCGTACAGCGAGGCCATTGCCAACGGAGTAACGCCTTCGCGATTGGCAGCGGTTACTTTAGCGCCGGCGGCAATTAGCAAATCGAAAGAAGCGGAGTCATCATTGAACACGGCCCAGTGGAGTGCCGTCGCGCCATCGACCTGCGGTGCATTCACATCCGCCTTTTGCGCGATCAGCCGTGCCACAGCTGCCTTATCTCCCTGCATCATGGCGTCGGCAATTTCGCTGCGGGCCGCAGCGCCGAAACTCATACCGGCAAGAACCAGCAGCAACGCTGCGGTACAGCCTACGATAATTCGTCTAGTCATTGTTCGTTCCCCTTGTCCCTTTCGATTACAGTTTCGGGAGCCGGCCGGCGTACGGGCTATCTTGAAGTGTGCTGTCGCCGTGGCTGTCGCCCTGTTTTTCCTGGTGAATTCCATACATGTCCATCACGTTCAGCAACAGGCTTCCGGTCCTCCAGGTCTTGCGATCGAAGGTGATGTGGCGGCCTCCCTTGAGCTGACCACCGGCGCCGCCGACCAGAATGTGGGGCACATCGTAATGCTGGTGCTGATTGGAGTTCCCCATGTTCGTGCCGTAAAGGATCAGGGAATGATCGAGCAGCGTTCCGTCGCCATCGGGAATGGATTTCAATTTCTGCGCAAAGTAAGCCATCTTCGACACGTGGTAACGGGCGATCTTGGCATAGTTCGCAATCGTGTTCGGATTGTCCTGATGATGGGATGCACCGTGGTAGCTGGGGCTCGTGCCGCCATCGGGGAACAGATCACTCTTTGGAAGTGGATACGATGCGCCGGTAAGGTCCCGCGCGCCCAGCAAGGTTGCCACACGAGTGATATCGGCCTGGAATCCCAGTGCAATCAAATCGTAGTGCAGCTTGATGTGCTCGTCATACGTGGACGGGATGCCGTTGGGTTCATTGTAATCCGGCAGCGCCGCGGATGCGTGCTTGGCAAGTTCCAGCCGCCGCTCGATTTCTCGAACGTTATCGAGGTACTGATCGATGGTCCGGCGATCGGAGGTTCCCAGGTTCTTCTTCACACCCGACAGTTCGCCCAGAAGTGAATCCAGAATACTGTTGGTCTGCTTCATGCGGGCGGCGCGCACTTCAGGCGTGGCACCGCTGCCGAAGAGTCGTTCAAAGACCACCTGCGGGTCGAGCTCCATTGGAAGCGGGAGCGTCGCGGTCTTGTCTTTGGGATCCTTTGCGGAAACCCACGAGATGGAGTTCGTGTAGGAACAGCTATAACCTTCACCGCAGTTGCTCGAACTGCTGTTCGGATCTTCGACTGCCACTTGCAGCGACGGCAGAATGGACTCTCGTCCGATCTTCTCCGCAATTACCTGATCGATGGTTGGCTCAAATACGGTCGAGTCCGATCCGGAAGTTTTTCTCGGCTTGTTGCCGCTCAAAAATGCGGCGGCAACCCAATGATCGGAACCCGTCGTGCCCGGAGGGGCCTCGGCCGACTTCGTCCACATGCCACCAACAACCACCGTCTGGTTCCGCACCGGCTGCAACGATTCCATGATGTTGGACATCTTCTCCGGGAACGCGCCTTCCGGATGTTCCCAATGACCGGGTGCCATTCCGTGCGGATAAAAAATTCCCATAAAACGGGTCTTGGGAGTGGCAGCGGTCTGGGCCAGCGCGGTTTGCGCAGGAATCATGGCGCTCAGCAGCGGCAGACTTAGTGTGACGCCGGCGCCCTTCAGGAAAGTGCGGCGCGGCATGTGTTTTTTGGTTATAAACATGTTAATTCCCTTCCTTTTTAATATTGCTGTCTGGAATCGCAGTTTCCTGCACTTTCATATTCCATTGAAATGGTCTGCTCTTCACAACTCCGAGAACCAGAGCTGAAAATTTATTATTGCTGCGTGACGCGTCGCGGGCGATGGACCGCACCAGCGGCATGTCCTGATACTCCACACCACGTCCCAGCGCGTAGGTCAGAAGTTTTTCCGTCGCGACCTGAACGAACTGAGCAGAGTACGTATTAACAACCCACTGTCGCAATCCCGACGGACCATTCACGGTGGTTCCGTCGTAGACGACTTCGGATTTCGTGATCGCTGTCCCTTCATCCTCGGTCCGCCACAGCGCGATCGCATCGAAATTCTCCAGGGAGTATCCGATGGGATCCATCATGCGGTGGCACTGAACGCATGCCTGATTATTGGGAGCCAGACTTGCGCGATGATCTTCCATCTTCTGCCGCATGGTGGGGGTCTTGGCGTTCCCTCGACCGTCGGCAGTCGTTGGCTTCAATGGCGGCACATCGGCCGGCGGATCCGGCGGACCGACGCCAATGATGTTCGTCATGATCCATTTGCCGCGAGTCACCGGCGATGTTCTTTCCGGTTTCGCTGTTGTCGTCAGGATTGCGGCTTTGCCGAGCAATCCTTTCCGAACGTCCAATGTCGGGGGAAGAGTCACTCTACGGAATTGGCTTCCGTAGATGCCTGGAATGCCATAGTGCCTGGCCAGTCGTTCGTTGACGTAGGTGTAGTCGGCCGTCAACAGATCGACCACATTGCGATCTTCACTCACGATGCTGTTGAACAGCAGTTCCACTTCGCGCCGTTCAGCCTGCCGCAGTGGATCGTCGAAGTCCGGATACAACAGCGGCAACGGACCGACGGCCTGCATGCCGCGAAGATTCAGCCACTGTCCGGCAAAGTTGATCGCCAGTGCTTCGGATCGCGGATCCTTTAGCATGCGTCGAACCTGCGCTTCCAGCACGACAGGATCTTTCAATCTTCCCTGACTCGCCAGCCGGATCAATTCATCGTCGGGACGAGTGCTCCAAAGGAAGAAGGAGAGCCGAGAAGCCAGTTCGATATCGCTGATGCGATATGCCTGGCCGGCCTTCAGGTTTGCCGGTTCCACTTCCATGCGATAGATGAATTTCGGATCGGCAAGGATGCGGCTCAGCGCCGATTCAATCCCATGATCGAAACTTTCTTCCTGACGCCCTGCCTGATAGAAATCCATCAGAGACGAAAGGTCGTCTGCAGTCGCCGGGCGCCGGAACGCCTGCGATGCCATATTGGTAATGATCTTTCTGGCACACGCTGCTTCGTCTGTAGCGCCAGTCGGGCGGCAGACGAAAATCTTCCGGCGGCTCGCGGAATCCTGAGCGCTTACGGCGTTGAAGGGACCTTCGAGCCGAATGGTTCCGACGTGCGGGAAGAACGTGTATCCAGGCGTAGGACCGGTCTGAACCGTCTCGCGCGCCGGATGAATATCAATGTCGAGAACCGGCGCGTAATTGGTCTGAAGGAACGTCACTGCAAGAGTGTGCTGGCCGGCCTTGGCCGCGAACCGAACCTGCATTCCGCCACCGCCCCCACCACGCCCGCCGCCACCGCCGCCATTTCCACCGGCTGCGTTTCCACCACCGCCATTTCCGCCACCAGCCTGGGCAGCCGCCGCTTGGCCAGTCGCAGCTCCAGCCGCAGCAGCGTCATTGGCAGGAGCTCCGGCACCACCGGCTGCCGGGGCACCGCCGCCTGCTGCCGCGCCCGCCGCCTGTCCGCCACCAACGCGCTGGCCTCCGCGACCGTTTCCACCTTGCGCTCCGGCGTTACCGCCACCGCCGCGCTGCCCTCCGCCGCAATTGGCTCCACCGCCGCCTCCGCCGTTCCTTCCGCCGACCCAATCCAACACCTGGATTCGCTCGTTGTCGAGAAGGACTTCAACCTTTTCGCAGGCAATCGATCCGAATCCCTGGGGCGTCATGTTGTCGCCAAATATCGGTGTGATCGTAATGTTGTATTCGCCATCGGATGGGAAAATCGGCTTCACCAGCAATCCGCCGCGGGTCCCCAGCGGCATTCCCACAACGTGGTATTCCTGCGATGTGTCTTCGGCTGCCCGGTAAACCGTAAGGGAAGGAGTCGTCGCGTCACCCATTGCCAGCCGGCTGATCTTTCCGGCTGCGGAAACATAGGACTCCACGAGAGTCGATGACAGGCCCAGAGCCCCGGCAATGTTGTCGAAACCATGAGTCGAATCGTCGGTCGGGAGGTACTTACCGGGGTCAATTTCGAGATCCAGCAGATCGCGGATCACATTTCCATATTCGGTGCGATTCAGGCGGTGCAATCCGGGAGGAGGCATATAGGCAACAGCGCCCTTATCCAACTCGTTTTCCAGCCAGCCAACCAGAGCCAACGTCGTGGCGCGGTCGGGGCGCGGATTGCCAGCCGGAGGCATCATTCCGGCGCGCAGCTTACGTACGATTTTTTCCCAGGTCTGCGCGTCCTTGCCGACGTGCGCGATATCCAATTTGTCAATCGCCAGATTCGCGACGCGGTCGTCTTCGTTGTGACAATTCGAACAATATTGATCGAAAACTTTGGCCTGAGCTGCACCGACGGGTGCTGCCGCGGGGCGGGCCGCCGGCGTGGCGGAAGCAGCTGCCGGTCGGGGAGCTCCAGCGCTCTGTCCATATATGACATAGGCGATCGACAGGATCGCCAAACTACTGACTATCAGAACCTTCTTCTTCATGATGGATCGCTCCGGTTCACGAACTTTTAAGAGTTAAATTGCTGTGAAATTACGTACAGATCGTTCTTTGATGACTTACGATGGAAACCGCCGAAAGGATACACAAAGTTTGGAATTAGTTCAATTTGCATAACCCCACGGCCGTTTGCATCTTACGGGACCTCCCGGAACCTTATTTTCCTCTAGGTGTACATCATACTCTCCGGCCAGTTCCCAGACCGGAAATTAGTTCTCAAAACTCGCGTACTCGCAGGAATTTCAAGGGGTTTATCTGTGGTCTCGATGCCTCGGCTCGTGGGGCGTATACGTCCGCATCAATCGGACCATTTGTTGGGTAGGGGTCGAGCGGATTGGTCCGACGTGGTAGTGTATCGTCGGGAAAAACGTTCCACATGAACCTGCGGGATATTCGCATCCTCTACATCCGGGAGATTCGTTCCGCACTGCGGGACCGCTCGATCGTCACATCCAGCATCCTGGTGCCGATTCTGCTGTATCCACTGATCCTTTGGCTTGCATATACGGCGTTTACATTTGTTTCCGGGCAATCGGCCGATCTGAAATCCCGGGTGGCCCTGAAGAACGTCCCTGCTGTCCATTCCCTTCTTCAGCAGCAACTCCGCAGCGATCCCAAAATCGAGTTGAGAACGGCACAGGATCCGCAGTCCGACATTCGAAACGGAAAGCTGGACGCCATGGTCGAATTCCTGCCATCGGAGTCTCCTTCCACAATCGACTCCAATTTCATGGCCAGGATCACTTACGACGAGTCCCGTGACCGGAGCGGCACGGCGGAATCGAGAATCGAAGACAAGATTCTCGAATATCGGAAAAAGACCCTTGAACAGCGTGCCGGAAAGCTCGGTATAACCCGCGCGGCCTACCAGAATTTCTGGGTGGATTCGGAGAACATTTCCAGCAACATCCAGATGGCGCAGTTTTTTCTTGGCCTGATGCTGCCGACATTTCTCCTCGTGATGCTGTCGACCGGAGCGATGCATCCGGCAATCGACTCGACCGCCGGGGAGAGGGAAAACTCCACGTGGGAAACAGTCATGACTCTGGCGACGGACCGCAGCAATCTTCTGGTTTCAAAGTATCTGTACGTGACCACCATGTCGTTTGTGGCCGGGCTCCTGAACCTGATCGCGATGATCTTCTCGCTGCGCAAGATGCTTGCACCCTTGTTTCGCCGCAGTGGAACAGACCTGTCGCTTTCGATTCCATGGGGATCGATACCCATCATTCTTCTGGGGTCGCTGATGATGGCCCTGCTGGTCTCCGCGTGCATGATGATTCTGGCTTCTTTTGCGCGAACCTTTAAGGAAGGCCAGGCAATGGTCAGCCCCTTCTATGTCGTACTCATGGTTCCGCTGATATTCCTGAGCACACCGGGTACGGAGTTCACGACGAAGCTCGCTCTCATTCCCGTCGTCAACGTCACCATGATGTTTCGGGAAGCAATCCAGGGCCTGTACCACTGGCGCTTGATCGGAATTACGGTGGCAACGGAGGTGGCCTGCATTGCCGTTGCCTTGTTTATCGCAACAATCATGGTCCGGTTCGAAGATGTGGTCACCGGCAGCTTTTCCGGCAGCTTTGTAAAATTTGCGACCGAGCGAATCTTACGCAGAGGACCCTCACACAAATGACATCTCCCATTTCCGTTCGCGAACTCAGCAAGACTTTCTTCGACGAGGGTCGCGGTGAAATCAGGGCTGTCGATGCCGTGAGTTTCGAATGCTTCGAAGGCGAGGTGTTCGGCCTGCTTGGAGCGAACGGGGCCGGCAAGACGACGACGCTGCGAATGCTCTCCACCATCATCGCTCCGACTTCCGGTGCAGCGACGGTGCTCGGTCACGATCTGGCGGCGGATCCGATGGGAGTGCGCCAAAATCTTGGGTTCTACTCCGCCAGCACAGCACTGTATCCGCGCCTTACATCAAGGGAAACGATCCGGTTCTTTGCGGAGATCAATCACTATCCTCCCGAGCGCGTCGACGAACGGGTGAACTACCTCATCGATCGTTTCGGAATTACGAAATTCGCAGATTCGCGAGTGGACCGGCTCTCATCCGGGATGAAACAGAAAGTCTCGATTGCCAGAACCGTTGCGCATGATCCCAGAATCGTCATTTTCGACGAACCCACAGTAGGCCTCGATGTGCTCAATGCGCTGGAAGTCCAGGAATCGATCCGGCAGCTGCGAACCGAAGGCAAGACGATCATCTTTTCCACCCACATCATGAGCGAAGCCGAAAAACTCTGCGATCGCATTGCAATCATCCACGGCGGCCGCGTCCTCGCCTGCGATACACTGGCGGGCCTTCGCAACGCGACCGGCCAGCACTATCTCGAAGACATTTTTGTGCAGTACGTCAAGGATCGTGCATGAACTGGAGCATTTTCCGACTGCTCTACTTCCACGAGATGCGTCTCCTGCTTCGCGCCCGCCGGACGATGGTCCTGTCGATCGTGTTTCCCGCGTTGATCATGCCGATCATGCTGCTCGGGTCGAAATACTCCAACGACAGGAGAGAACAAGCCCTGCAAGACACCAATTACCGATTTGCGATTAGCGGTCCGCTGTCGGATCGCATTCGAGATCTGATCGACAAAACCCGGGCCCTCGATTCCAAATCGCAACAGAAATTCAAATTCACCGAAGCCAGAATCGACGATCCCGCGAAAGCGCTCGAAGCCAACGACATTCAGTTCTACATTCGGACGCAAACCGGCGCGGAGTCCGACACAGCCCTAAATCCTCCGAAAGACCGGCTTCCTGGTGTGCCCACCGTAACGGTGGTGTTTCGCGGAAATCAGGATGTTTCCAACAATGGCCGCAACCGCATGGTCGAACTGCTGGAACTTGCGCGCCAGCAGGATTCCGAACTTGCGCTGACTCAGCATGGGTTTTCCGGAGACCCGCAGCAGCTATTCGCGATTAAGACCACGAATCTCGCCACCGGAGGACAGGTCAGCGGACTCAACGTCGGCCGCTTCATCACTGCAATTCTTGTCATGATGATGCTTACCGGAGGGTCGGTCGCGGCACTGGACATAATTGCCGGCGAAAAGGAGCGCGGCACTCTGGAAACACTGCTGACTACTGCGGCCGGAAGAACCGAGATCGTCTTGTCAAAACAGATCGCCATCAGTTCAGTGGCTCTCGCAATCACTCTGATTCAGGCCTTGAATTTCTTCGTGTACATCAAGCTGAAGGTGATCAAGCTGCCGGCGGAGTTCAGTCTTCAGCTTTCATCGGGCATGGCACTGACGCTGCTGGCGCTGTTCATACCTCTTGCGGTAACCATTGGTTCCGTCCTGCTGATACTTTCCGCGTACGCAAAATCGTACAAGGAGGCCAGCCTCTATTTCTTTCCGGTTCACTTGCTCAGCCTACTTGCATCGCTGGCTGCGCTGCTGCCGGGAATTTCCCTGCGCTCTGCAATTGCAATCGTTCCAATTGCGAATGTGAGCATTGCGGCGCGGGAGATACTGGTGGGTCGGCCCGACTTCCCGATGATTCTTGTCACCTTTCTGGTGATGCTGTTTTCGGCCGCCTGGCTGCTGCGCACCGCATCCCGCATGCTCTCACGCGAAGACATCATTCTTCCCTCTCATGCGGAACCTGCCGAATTCACCGGCGGCGTGGCGCTGTTCGGGAAACGCGTCTTGCGGTGGTTTGCCCTGATGTGGGCAATTCAGTTCACGGCCGCAGCCAGCATGACGGAGCCGCCTTCGCTCCAACGGCAGATTATCTTCAACGAAATCGTGCTGATGGTCGGTGCGAGCATCCTCATGATCCGGCTCTATAAGCTGAATCTCCGCGACACGCTTTCGTTACGCTCGGTCAAACCCATTGTGTGGCTGGCGATACTGTGTGCGATTCCGACCGCCAACGCGGCGGCACTCGCCGTATTCCGGCTGATGAATGTTTTCATTCCGGTTTCGGAGGAACTGATCCGCAGTTCTTCGGAGAGTCTCATTCCTCCGGGAATGCCCCACTGGCAGTTGTTTATTTATGTCGCCGTTCTGCCCGCCATTTGCGAGGAAATCGCATTCCGTGGAATGCTGCTGACCGGACTCCGGCGGCGTCTTCGCCCGGTAACGCTGGTCATCGCCGTCGGTCTGATTTTCGGACTCTTCCACATGACGCTATTCCGCATTGCGCCGACCGCCGCGCTTGGAATCGTTCTGACCGCCATTGCGTTGATGACCGGGTCGATATTCCCGGGAATGCTCCTTCACATGGGAAACAACGCCTGGGCTGTCTGGGCGGGTCTGCATGATTTCGATCCGGACAACATGAACATATGGCAATCCACTGCCCTGATCACGATATTCGCGTTATCCATGTGGATCATTTACCGAAACCGCGTGAAGCCTGAAATGACTTGAAAACACTCGTCGCCAAAGCTCCTAGTCCAATCAGAACCAGGATGAAGTGCATCAGCCCGCCAACAAACGGAAGGTTAATCACGATGAATATCAGCGCCAGACCGACAAGCAGACCGAGAGCCATCGAAGTCATTCTGTCGGTCTGAGACGCAAGCAGCGTGCGTCCAACAAAGATCGCGATGATGATCTTTGCCAGATAGATTCCCAGCATCCACGCGACAAATCCAACAATCGCGATTGGCAACCCGATCAGCGTGATGGCCACGATGCACGCAGCGATCGGCGTGGCAACGAGTATGAGAAATCCGATGCCGCCCGATTTCAAGACTGAGATTACATCGGAAAAACCCACCCGCCTCAATCCGGGGAACACAAGCATCAGTATCATTCCGGTGACGAAGGCCGCTGCGACATAGAGTAGTTCGGCAAAATAATACTTTAAAGTGGCATATCGGCTGGGTCCCGGTTTGGGGAGTTCTACTGTCTGTTTGCCACTTATGGTTGCTCCCGGTTCGACATGAACGACCTTCTGGTCGGGCACATATGCGGTGAAGTCCCCGCCGATTCGAGCGGATGGGTACACGGAAATTGTTGCGCCACGAAATACAACGTTGCGGCCAACGTGTCCTGCAATATCTGCCAACCCGAAACCATAGAAACTGCGAGCAACAGTTCCGTTGATATGGGCCTCATTTCCAAATGCTGCAGCATCACCGGCAACATTCGCATCCTTGCCAATCGTGACCGACTGACTGATACCCACTACGTTCCGCGCCACCTGCCCATTAAACTGAATCGATTGAGCAGCCGCAATGATGCTGCCTTCCACGACACCATCAATATCGATATTTTGAGCTCCTGTAATGATGTTTCCCTTGACGGTACCGTGGACCGTAACTTGCCGAGCGAAAGCAATAAGGTCGCCGTTGATTGTTCCATCGACAATTACTGCATCGCCCGTTGCAAAAAGTGAATCATCCACGGTCTGCCCGGCCGGAATTGTCACCACCTCATGTTCGCCCACATGCCGAACGTCCATGGCGTAACTCGAGGACGATCCCGCGACCATCAGAAGGATCGCTCCAAGCGCACCGATCAGTGCAGCCATGGCGCCCTTACCGATCGACCGCCGCACCATTGTCACAACTCCCGCGATGATGAGAACGTACATCGCCAACACACTTAAATCGCTCGCGGCATTCAACATTCTGGAAACTCCTTCTCCGGCGACAAAAACAATGGTGCCAATCAACAAATTCAACCGGCCCGTCAGGTTCGACGGATCCAGCCAGTCCAGATTCACTGGAATCGATGGCAGGACAAAATTCTCGGGAGACGACGTCGCCAGTTTGATCAGCGCAGACCCCCCGACAAGGAGTGCGCCAAACTTTGCAACATCTGCGGGACGAGCCTGCCGCGGTGCGGCTACAGCCGTCATCGCCTGCGCGGGTTCGGTGAGATCGATCTCCTGAATGTAGTGAACCAGCAATCGGCTCTCTTCACGCAACCCTGCAGCCATCTGCCGACAATCCGGGCACGCTGCCAGGTGTTCTTCGACTTCCCGCAGCTCCTGCTCCGGCAATTCCCCGTCGATAAAAACCGAACACGTGAATTCAGTGAGACATTCCACGGTGTTTCTCCTTTTGAAGCATCAGGCGCAATTGCTGTTTGGCACGAAAAATCAATGTCGCCACGAGATTTCGATTGAGCCCGAGTGCCGATGCAATTTCGTCGTAAGTCATCTCGTTGTAATAAACCAGTACCAGCGGAACGCGGTATTTCTCCGCCAACCGTGAAAGGGCGCCGCGCACACCGTTCCCGCGTTCGGAAACCAGCATTTCCGTCAGTGGGCTGGGGCCACGGGATGGCGGTTCGGCCATTTCCGCGGAATCCAGATGGAACACTCGCCTTTCGGTTCCCCTGCGGCGCAACAGATCGATGCAATGATTGGTGGCGATTCCCGAAAGCCAGCTCGAAATGGGAAGAGAAGGGTCATAAGTGGATTCGCGCTTCTGCGCACGCAAAAACACTTCGTGCGCGGCATCCTCTGCGGCATCCGCGGAATTCAGAAGGTAGCGGCACAGCCGGAATATCCGGCCGTGCTGCTCCTGATAGATGGCTGCAAAATCCTGTTCCATGGGTATTGGGGCTTCTGCCTGCGCGATCATGCTATTACTACGAAGCAATCGCCGCGATATTACGAAAAAATCGATACAATCACCCGGCATGTTCTCGAGTCACGAAGTCCGCTGGTTCCTCAACGGCAGTATCGAACAGTATCCAATGCTGCGGGCCTGGGTTGAACACGGCGCTCATTCTCCAAAATGGAGCGGGCGGCTGGGCGGAAAGCCGGATGCTTATATCGTCATTCCCGGGGCGGTGGACATGGGGATGAAGTGGAGGGAAGGCCAGTTGCAAATCAAGGGACTGGAGAGTTCACTCGGTACCCAGGTCTTTCGTGCTCACGAAGGACATCACGCCGGAAAGGTCGAACGATGGATGAAGTGGAGCTACGAAGGAAAATCCATCGAGAGCGCCTTCAGTCCATGGTTCAGTAGTTCCCAGAGCGGACCGAAGATCGTGGAAGTTCAAAAAACTCGCTGTCTTCGAAAAATCCGCATCAACCCATTTACAGGCGCATTGTCTGAGGTGGATGCGTCAGCGTCGATCGATCGCGGAGGAGTTCTTGAAGTCACCGATTTGCGTGTGGGAGAGCGTTCGTATTGCTCCATGGCGTTCGAGGCATTCCCGAACGATTCCGCCATGCACGGAAACTTCACGACGTTTGTGAATACTTTTCTGGAGACTCTGCCGGATATCCGCCTCGAGGAGGCGAACTCGATGAGTTACACCGCCTGGCTGCAAACGCTGTAGCGGCGACTAGCCGAGCCGGACTTCGCGACGCGAGAAGATAATGCAGGCGAGAACAAAGAAAATCGCGCAGTAGGCGAAGTTTTCCATCAATACCTTGGACATCGCACTGTGATCCAGTTCCCTGGCGACATCGACGCTGTTAAGGTACAGGCTCTTGAATCCAGGAGGCACGATCCAATCCAGGCCGGCACCAAGCAAGTGCCGCCATTGAATCGTGTCTTCCTTCAGAAACGTGACGAGACTCGGAATAAAGTACATAACGAATGAGACTCCACCGGCGACCATCCAGCCCGCGAAAGTTCCCACGGCCATGGCGATTGCGCTGTAAAGCATGATCGACACCATCGAATGCATCAGCGCCAGCCATAGGACACTCGAAAAATGGAATCCCAGATAATTCCCTACAGCGAAGTGAATAACCACACCAACCGCAAGCGACATGACACCGAACATTTGTATCGCGAGCCATTTCCCCAGCAGCAATTCCCATCGCCGGATGGGTCTCGCTAACACGGTAATGACAGTTTTTGCGGATACTTCATTGGCCAGTACATTCGCACCAAGAAGAATCCCAAAGAAGATGGCTAGCGAAGTCCATGTGCTCAAGGCGTTCGCAAACGCAACTGGACGATTGCGCCGAAACTGTTCCTGAAACGCCTGAGTCTGCAATTCCAGCTGCTTCTGCTGAAGTTTCTGGATATCCTCAAATTGCTTCTTCTGCTCTTCCGACATGCCGGGCGGAGCTGGTCTCGGGCGCGCGAATGCCGCAAGATTCGGTGGGGTATCCCGGAATGTGATTTGTAGCGCGAGTGGCGCTCCGACAATCACAACCGCGATAATCCAGAGATAGAGTGACCGGGCATAGAGAATTCCGCGGAATGCATTGCGAAACACCAGTAATACTTGTGACATCAGGCTTTCCCCACGTGTTTCATGTAGGCTTCTTCCAGCGACCCGGTTCGCCGCCGCTGAATTGTTCCAATCTCGACGGGAAACGATAACAGCGTCCTCAGGAATTCCCGCTTGTCCTCCGAACTACAGACCAGGAAAGCATTTTCACCGTTCAAGCCCGCCACGTTGCATTTCGAACCCAAAGCCTCTCGAATGGCATCGTTGAATCCGACGACCTCGACTTCCCACTCGTCTCTGTCGATGGAAAAGGCACTCAAATGATCGGCAAATGCCACCTCGCCCTGGCGAACCATCACGACTTCGTCGCAGGTTCGCTCGACATCGGCCAGGATGTGGCTGCTCAAAAAAACGGTCCGGCCCTTCGCCTTTTCTTCACGAATGATGTCGAGAACGAGCCGGCGCCCTTCCGGGTCGAGGCCGCTGGTCGGCTCGTCGAGTATCAACAGCTCCGGTTCATGCAGCAGCGCCTGCGCCAGTCCCAGCCGCTGCGTCATCCCCTTCGAGAATCCAGACGCCTTGCGGTTGGCAGCCGCAGTGAGACCCATGCGCTCCAGCTGGAGCGGAATGGCTCGTTCTAATTCTGCCTTCGAAATGCCCGACAGCTGTCCGTAATAGCGAAGAGCCTGCGTCCCCGTATAGAAAGGATAGGTATGGAAAATCTCACACTGATATCCGACGCGACGGCGTAATGAAGCCGAACCCGTCGCCTGACCGAACAGCTTGATGGTTCCGCCATCGGGCTTGAGGAATCCGAGAAGCGAGTGGATGGTTGTTGTCTTTCCGGCCCCATTGGGCCCGACAAAAGCCACGATGCTTCCACGGTTCACCGTCACACTGAGGTTGCGAACTGCGAAGACCTGAGACCTGCGCAGACCCGTCCGATATGTCTTGGTCAGATTCTCAATCTGGATTACGGGTTCACTCATGGTTCAGAAGAGTAACCCTGAAAAAGCTGTCGTCATCAGAATTGAATACGAACGACATTTGGAAAAGTTGCATTCGGCGTCAGTGGAAGTCAAACCGCCCCCGGGTCTTTGATCCCGAGATCGAGTTCACGACGGACCCGGTCCTGGCATTCCGGACAAATGCCATGGGTAAAGTCCGCATCGGATCGCTGATGTACGTAAACTTCAACGTCGCTCCAGGCGCCGCGCTCATCGCGGATTTTTTTGCACCATGAACACATCGGCAGAAGTCCGGAGAGAGTCTTCACGTTGGCGAGCGCTTCCTGCAGCTGAGCGATGATCTTTTCACGCTCCTGTTCGTATTTCCTGCTTTCGGAAATGTCTTCGATCATCGCCAGTCCCAGCGCCGGATTATCTTCGCTGTACGGTATGGCTGCCGCCGTCAGGTGCGCCCAGACCACACTGCCGTCCTTTCGCAAATAGCGTTTTTCAAGACTGTAGTATGGGATCTCACCGAGCAGGAGACTCCGCGCGAGCTGCGAACCCCTCTCCACGTCGTCCGGATGCGTTACCTCCGACACCTTCATTCCCTGCAGTTCATCGGCTGTCCGGCCCAGCATCCGCGAAAGAAACGGATTCACGCGCTCGAATCGGAGATCCTCTCCAATCATGGCAATGCCGACTGCCCCGCGCTCGAACACCGCGCGAAACAACTCTTCGCTGCGCTGCAATGCTTCCTGCTCCAGCCTCCGCTGGGTAATATCGCGGGACACGGATGTTGCGCCGATCGGTTGACCGCTCATATCTCGGAGTATCGAATACGTGATTGAAACGTGGACTGACGTGCCGTCTTTGCGACTTCGCGTCGCCCGGATCGGCTCCAGAAACTGGCCCGACAAGAGCCTGTCCAGCAGCCCCTTCACCTGCTCCCAATGATGGACCGCAAGGCTAAACGTGTTGGCGTGACGACCGATTACTTCCGCGGCCGAGTATCCGTAGATTCGTTCGGCCGCTCTATTCCAGTTCAGGATGACGCCGTCGAGCGTGAAAACGATGATCGCATCCTGAAATGATTCCATGATCGAACCGAGGTTGCGGGTGACCTGCTCGGCCTGATGCAAACGGGTCACATCCGTGATCGTCCCGATAAAGCCGGCAAACTGTCCCTGCTCGTCTTTGAGCATTGCGGCGTTGGCGTGAATCACTGAAACCTTGCCCTGCGGCGTCTGAAATCGGCAGTCGACTTCAAAGCCCCGGCGTTCCGCGCCTGCAGAGTTGCGCTCCAATACAACGCGCTCCCGATCTTCCGGATGAATTGCCTTGATCCACCCTTTACCCAGAGCTTCTTCCTTCGAGATGCCGGCAATTTCGCACCAGCGGGGATTCACGAAAAGACAGTTGTCGTCAGCGCCACTGAGAAAAATTCCAACCGGTGAGGATTCCGCAAGCATTCGAAAACGCTGTTCGTTCTTGCCGATTTCGAGTTCGAGATTTTTCCTGCGCGTCGTGTCCCGCATGACACCCTCGACGCCGGTATATTCGCCTTTCTCGAAAAAGGCCCGGGCATTCACGGATACGTAGTGAATCTGGCCGGAACGGTCGACCAGACGCACGCCATAGTCGATAACCGAACCCGTTCTCCGAAGCTCTTCGACGAGTTTCTTGCGGTCTCCCGGATCGGCGTAGACTTCATGGGCGAAGCGGCCGATCAGTTCTGCTGGAGTGTACCCGGCGTAGCGCTCGATGGAGGGAGTGATAAATGTCAGCCGGCCCTGAGCGTCCGTGCGATAGAAAACATCCTGGCTGCTTTCCAGAAGCCTGGTCAACTCGCGTAGTTCCCGCCCGAGTCCTTCGACGTTTTGATGGAGTTCCGCTAATTCATCCATGCGTTATCGCCGAGATCATAGCCGGACTCCAGCCCCCGCGCCACTTCTTGGTTTCAATGAAAGACTACTTGCGATTCGCTACTGTCGTGGTTGCGAGCTCCAGGAATTCCTCGATGGTTTTCGACTTCAGGTCCTCGCCGGACCGCAGCCGAACCGCCACGGCATTGCCTTCCTGTTCCCGGTCACCGACAACCAGCATGTACGGAATCTTCTGCAACTGGGCATTGCGGATCTTCGCATTCATACGATCTTCGCTCTGGTCGAGTTCCACACGCAATCCCGCCTGCTTCAGTCGCGACTGAACATCCAGGCAGTAATTCAAATGCCGATCGGCGATTGGAATGATGATCGCCTGAACCGGGCTCAACCATACCGGTAGAGCCCCGCCATGGTGTTCCAGGAGAACTCCGAAAAATCGCTCCAGGCTTCCCAACAAGGCCCGGTGAATCATAAACGGGCGATGTGTGGCGCCGTCGGCTCCGATGTAGCTGAGGTTGAACCGTGCCGACATATTGAAATCGAATTGAACGGTGCTGAGCTGCCACGGCCGGCCGATGGCGTCTTTCACAACCAGGTCGATTTTCGGGCCATAGAAAGCGCCGTCCCCGGCATTCAGCTGATATGGGATCCCCGACTTCTTCAAAGTTTCTTCGAGGGCGGCCTCTGCAACATCCCAGTCTTCTTCGCTCCCGACTCGTTTCGGGGGCCTGGTGCTGAGAAATAGTTCAAATGTTTCGAAACCAAACGCGCGCAGAATATCCACGCTGAACTGCAGCACCTTATCGATTTCCGCCGGCATCTGTTCCGGGGTGCAGAAAAGATGCGCGTCATCCTGTGTAAAGCCGCGCACTCGAGTCAAACCGTGAAGCACGCCGCTTTTTTCAAATCGATAAACCGTGCCCCATTCGGCCAGCCGCATCGGCAGCTCGCGATACGAGCGCACACGATTTCCGTAGATGTTGCAATGGAACGGGCAGTTCATCGGCTTCAGGTAATACTGCTGCTCGTCGATCTGAATCGGCGCGTACATGTTCTCGGCATAAAACCCGAGATGCCCGCTGGTTTCCCACAGGTTCGCGCGCCCGATGTGCGGCGTATAGACGAAGTCGTAACCGGATTCGAGATGCTTCTTCTTGCAGTACTCTTCGGCAAGGTGTCGAATCAATCCGCCCTTCGGATGCCAGAGAATCAATCCGGCTCCGACGGTGTCAGGCTGAATGCTGAATAAGTCGAGGTCCTGGCCGAGCCTGCGATGGTCGCGTTTCTTCGCTTCCTCGATGCGCGTGAAATAGTCGGCCAGATCCTTCTTGGTCTCGAATGCCACGCCGTACACCCGCTGCAGTTGCTGGCGCGACTGGTCGCCGCGCCAATATGCGCCGGAGACTCGAGTGAGTTTGAAACTGCCCGGCTGGATCTCGCGCGTGCTTGCAACGTGAGGACCACGGCAAAGATCAGTAAAGCCTCCGGTCTGGTAGAGGCTGACCTCGTTCACGCTGTCTCCAACAAGGTTCGGATCGTTCAGTTCGGCAGCAACCGTGGTGCCGCGCGACTTGAGATCGCCCAGAAGCTCCACCTTGAAATCCTGATTCATCCCTCGGAACGAAGCGATGGCACTGTCGATGGGCATCTCGGTGCGTTCGAATTTGAGGCCTTGCTTGACCTTCTCATTCATCCGTTTCTCGATGGCTTCCAGGTCTTCGGGCGTCAACGTGCGCGACAGCATCACATCGTAATAGAAACCGTCTTCAATGACCGGCCCGACTCCGAATCTGGCTTCGGGGAAGATTTCCTGAATGCTGGCCGCCATCAAATGGGCCAGCGAGTGACGTTTGGTATCCATTGCTTCGTTTTTGGGCATAATTTTCTTAATTCCAGGGACGCGCACCGGAATTCAATGAATCCAACGGATCGGCTATTTTGAATTCCGGTGCGCGTCCCCGGAATTATGGCCGATAAGTTTGTGGATTTCCCCCTTTCGGGGGTCACGTGAAAAGTAATTGACTCTGTTTTTCGGTCTGCATTTCGAGGGCAAGCAATCGTTGTTTGATGTGGAGACCGCCGGCATATCCCGTCAGCGAACCATCGGAACCCACGACGCGATGGCACGGAACCACAACCGCAACCGGATTTTCGTGATTGGCCATGCCGACCGCCCTGGCTGCTCCCGGCTTTCCCAACGAGCGGGCGATGTCGCCATACGAGCGGGTTTCACCATACGGAATTCTTTGCAATTGGCGCCAGACGGCCAACTGAAACGGGGTCCCCTGCAGGTCCAGGGAAAGGTCGAACTGGATGCGTTTGCCTTCGAAATACTCCCGCAGCTGTTCGATCGCCTCGCGGTTCGCACCCTCGTCGATCGTCCCACCCGCAGGGATATTCGCCCCAAAATGAATGGATGCGAGTCCTTTTTCGGTGGACGCCAGGGTCAGCGCTCCCAGAGGAGAGTCTATGGTGGCGTAACGCATAGGGGTTAGAGTAACCCAACCCCGCCCGGAAAGGCGTGATTGAAATCACTCCTCTGATTTTGTTAAGGTTACCGTTTGTCCTTTGCGGGAAATTTCAGGAGGTCCAGACCATCGACAAAAACATAAGGGTGAACCATCGAATCCGGGCGAAGGAGATTCGCGTTATCGATGATAACAACGAGCAGCTTGGAGTCTTAACACCTTCGCAGGCATTGAAGATTGCTGAAGAACGTGGACTGGATCTGGTAGAAGTCGCCCCCACTGCAAACCCGCCGGTTTGCAGAATCATGGACTACGGCAAATATCTCTACCAGCAGAACAAGAAAGAACACGAGGCCAGGAAACATCAGAAGAACATCACCGTCAAGGAAGTGAAGTTCCGGCCCAATACAGACGAGCACGATTACGAATTCAAGAAGAACCACATCATCCGCTTTCTGACTCAGGGCGACAAGGTGAAGGCGGCGGTTTTCTTCCGCGGACGTGAAATCGTGCACCAGAGCATCGGCAGAGCAATTATCGATCGGCTGATTGAAGAGCTGGCCGAAGTGGGAGCGGTCGAAGCGAGACCCAAAATGGAAGGCCCGAATTTGATCGCGATTTTTGCACCAAAGAAAGCGTAGCAATAAGAGAAATACAATGAACCAGAAGTTGAAGACACACAAAGGCGCAGCCAAGCGCTTTAAGGTAACCGGGACCGGAAAGATCATTCGTCATCATTCGTTCGCGCGACATATATTGACCTCAAAACCAGCGAAACGAAAAAGGAAACTGGGCAAATCCGTTGTCGTTACGGATGCCGATACGCCAGCAGTGCGTAAGATGCTGCCCTACGCCTAATACAAGGAGTTCAACGTGCCTCGAGTCAAACGTGGAACAAAACGCCACGATCGCCGGAAGAAAATTCTCAAGCTTGCGAAGGGTTACTACCTCAATAAGAGCAAGCTGTACAAGTTCGCCAAAGAGTCGGTCGACAAGGCGCTGGTATATGCCTATCGCGACCGCAAGACACGCAAGCGGGATTTCCGCCGCTTGTGGATCATCCGCATTGGAGCAGCCGCGCGTCAGAACGGCCTCAACTACAATCAATTGATTCATGGCCTGAAGGCGGCCGGCGTTGAGCTGGATCGAAAAGTACTGGCAGACATCGCACTGCAGGATCCGGCGGCGTTTTCAAACCTGGCGGAAACCGCGAAAAAGGCTGTCGCTGCATAGCGGCAAAGCAACATATGGAACCTGGGTTTAAGAAATGTCGTCGAGTGACGGAATCGGCCAGCTTCGATCCATCGAACAGCAGTTTGACCGCGAGTGTGCGTCGGTGGCCGACCTGCGCGCGCTCGAAGACATCCGGAATCGTTACCTTTCCCGTAAATCCGGTCTTCTAACAACTCAGCTCCAGAACCTTCGAAACATCCCCGCCGCCGAACGTGCGGCGTTTGGCCAGACGGCCAACGCGATTAAGAGCAAAGTCGAAACCGCGCTGGATGCGCTTCAGAACCGCCTTTCCAACGTGGAAAAGAATGCGGCGCTCGAACGCGAACGCCTGGATATCACGTTGCCCGGCAATCGAAGACGGCTGGGTCATCGCCATCCGCTGACGATTGTCCGCAAGGAGATCGAAGACATCTTCGTCTCGATGGGCTACACCGTTGAAGACGGGCCCGAGGTCGAACGCACCTACTACAATTTCGAGGCGCTGAACATTCCCGCCGGCCATCCGGCGCGCGATCCCAAAGATACCTTCTATGTTTGTGACGATGTCGTCCTGCGCACCCACACGTCGCCGGTACAGGTTCGCACGATGGAAAAGATGCAGCCCCCGGTGCGGATCATCTGCCCCGGCCGGGTTTATCGGCGCGACCAGGCCGACGCGACACACACTCCCATGTTCCACCAGGTGGAAGGGCTGCTCGTCGATGAAGGGATTACATTCTCGGACCTCAAGGGCACGCTCGAACGCTTTCACAAGCAGTTCTTTGGTGAACAAACCGAAACGCGCCTGCGCCCCAGTTTTTTCCCGTTTACGGAACCCAGCGCCGAAGTGGATGTCTCCTGCGTGTTCTGCGACAGATCGGGATGCCGGGTGTGCAAACACACGGGATGGATTGAAGTGATGGGGTCGGGAATGGTGAACCCGAAACTGTATTCCTTCGTGAACTACGATGCGCAGAAGTACAGCGGCTTTGCGTTTGGCGGCGGCATTGAGAGATATGCGATGCTGAAATACAACATCAATGACATCCAGCTCTATTACCAGAACGACGTCCGCTTTCTGGAACAGTTTTGAATTATGAAAGTCAGTCTGAACTGGTTAAAGGAATTTGCCGATGCCCCGGTAGACGCGCGTGAGCTTGGGAAAAAGCTCACCAATATCGGGCTTGCCGTCGACGCCATGGAAGTCGCCGGAGGCGACACGATTTTCGAACTCGACGTGACGACAAACCGGCCGGATTGTCTGAACCACCTCGGGGTTGCCCGGGAAATCAGCGCGGTCTTCGGCACTCCACTCCGTAAACCGGCGTTCAAACTTCGCGAATCCGCGAAGGCGACGTCCAGTGCATTTTCCATTTCGATCTCCGATCCGGATCTCTGCGCGCGATACTGCGGACGCTACATTATCGGCGTGAAGATCGGCCCATCTCCCGACTGGTTGAAACAACGGCTCGAAGCCGTCGGCGTGCGCTCCATCAACAACGTCGCCGACATTTCAAATTACGTCATGATGGAGCTCGGGCAGCCCCTTCATGCATTCGACGCCGACACTTTGAGCGGTCAGGAAATCATTGTCCGTCGCGCCGAAATCGAAGAGCGCATGACGACTCTGGACGGCATCGAACGCGCGTTGAACCCGTCCGTACTGGTTATCGCCGACGCGAGAAGGCCTGTCGCCCTGGCGGGAGTGATGGGAGGATCGGAAACTGAAATCACGGCGAAAACCACCAACGTCTTTCTCGAGAGCGCGCACTTCCTTCCCCAGTCGATCCGGAAGACGGCGCGGGCGCTGGGAATGAATACCGAAGCATCGTACCGCTTCGAACGCGGCGCCGACATTGAGATCGCCGGTTATGCATGCGATCGGGCAGCGGCGCTGATTCAGGAACTGGCAGGCGGTGAAGTACTGCGCGGTGTCATCGATGTTTATCCGTCGAAACATAAGCGCGGCGTGGCTTCTCTTCGGCGCCAACGGATACCAGCGTTTCTGGGCGCAGACGTTGACAACACGATCGTCGAAAATATTTTCGCAAGACTCGAGTTCAAATCGGAGAAGACGTCTCAGGGGTGGAACGTCGAAGTTCCAGGCTTCCGTGTCGACATCTCCGGTGAGCAGGATCTGCTGGAGGAAATTGCGCGGCACCACGGATTCGATAAGTTTCCTTCCACATTGCCGGCGTGGAAAGGATTCGGATCCTCACTTCCGGGCGAAGCCGAGGAGCGTCGCCTGCGCAGCATCCTTTCCGGAGCCGGATATGGCGAAATCTATACATATTCGTTCAGCGACGAATCCACGGAGCGAAGGTATCGCCGCGAAGTAGATCCGGTGAAGTTCATCAATCCGATGACGGAGGACGCCACGACTTTGAGGACATCTCTTGTCCCGGGAATTCTCAAGACGCTTCAATGGAATCTGAATCGTGGTGCGCGGGATCTGCAGTTTTACGAGCTCAGCAAGGTCTACTCCAGAGCCGGTGAGCGTCGCGAGTTGATCCTCTGCGGATGCGGGTCGATTCGAAATCAAAGCGTGCATGAAACAGCGCGGGATTTCACCTTCTACGATTTCAAGGGCGATGTCGAAACCATCCTCGCAACGTTCGGGGCTGCGGTGACGCTCGGCTCAGAGAACCTTCCGGACTACTACCATCCGGGACGCTCTGCACGATTTGGAGCCTTCGCCGTATTCGGTGAAATCCATCCCGAACATCTGGAGGCAATGAAGATTCGTCACCGCGTCGTTGTCGCCGAAATCGATATCGATCGGATTCTGTCGGCCCGATCCCAGGCTCAGGTGCAGCCGATACCGCGATTCCCGGCGATACGTCGCGATTTCTCGTTGCTCCTCGACAAAGGGACCCAATATGCCGCGGTTCATCGGATCATTGCGGAGTCCGGCATTTCAGAAGTTGCGCGCATCGAGCCTTTCGATCGGATTGAGACTGGATCGTTTCCGGAATCGAAATACAGCCTGTCCATATCGGTGGTGTATCAATCGAACGAACGCACGCTGACCGATGCGGAAGTGGAAACATTTGATCGCAGAATTCTTGAATTACTGGAACAGCGCCTCGGCGCACAATTGAGGAAGTAGAATGGCACCATCGGCGGTTGATAAGTTTGTTGAATTGGAAGCTCGCATTGTCCGCACGATTGAACTCGTCAAGACCACACGGCAGGAGAAAGCAGCTGTCGAGAAGGAACTTGTCGCCGCGCGAAAGAACGCCGATATGCTCGAACGCGAAATTCAGGAATTGAAGCAGGAACGCGAACTGGTGAAGAATAGGGTCGAATCTCTGCTCGATAATTTGACCGAAATCACCGAGGAGTCTGTTGTCTAAAGGGAGACCGCGCACCGTTGATGTCGAGATCTACGATCAGAAGTATTCGATCGTCCTGAAATCGGATATTTCCGAAGCCGACTTTCGGGAACTCGCAGACTTGGTCGATGTCCGCATGCGGGCGATCGCTGCCGTTGCCAGCACTCCGGATTCACTGAAGATCGCAGTGCTTACCGCCCTTCATCTGGCCCAGGAACTCAAGGAACATCAGGAATTCGCCGAGCAGGAAGCGCTGCTTTGCCGGAAGACCGAGAACTGGACGCGCACTCTCGAACAATTGCTGAGCAAGTAAACCGTTGCTTGGTTAGCTCATTGTAAAGAGATTTTGAGACGAATCCTTCTCCCTCAGGGAGAAGGTGGCCCGCAGGGCCGGATGAGGGAATCCGGATTTGAGCTAAATTGATTCCCTCACCCGCCGCCCATCAATAGATGGGCGGCACCCTCTCCCTGTGGGAGAGGGTTGCTCGAACTTCACTTCCCCGAAAGTTCCTGACGCAGCTTCTCGGAATCCAGCTCCCGCTCCCAGCGGGACACCACAATCGTTGCCACGCCGTTGCCCACGAAATTCGTCAGCGAGCGCGCCTCCGACATGAATCGATCGATACCGAGAATCAGCGCAAGACCGGCTGCCGGCACCGAAGGCACCACCGCCAATGTTGCCGCCAAAGTGACGAAGCCCGCGCCGGTCACCCCCGAGGCTCCTTTGGAAGTCAGCATCGCCACACCGAGCAGCGAGAGTTGCTGCGTCAGTGATAAATGGATATTCAGCGCCTGCGCCACGAAGAGAGCGGCCATCGTGATGTAAATGTTCGTGCCATCGAGATTGAAGGAGTAACCTGCCGGAACGACCAGGCCCACCACGGATTTCGAACATCCGAGCTTTTCCAGTTTGTGCATCAACGGAACAAGCGCTGTTTCGGAAGACGACGTTCCCAGCACCGTAAAAAGCTCATCCTTTATATACGCGAGAAACCGGAAGATGCTGAACCCATTCCAAGCGGCAATTCCACCGAGCACCAGCAGAACGAAGGTGACGCAGGTAAGATAGAAACTTCCCATCAGAAACGCCAGCGGTCTCAAAGCACCGATGCCGTACTTGCCGATCGTGAACGACATGGCGCCGCCGGCGCCAAGAGGAGCGACTTTCATGATGACATTCATCATTGCGAGGAAAATGTGCGAACAACCTTCGATGAATCGATGGACATGTTCGCCGGCCGATCCCATGCGCGTCATCGCATATCCAAAGAGCACCGCCACCAGCAGCACCTGCAGCAGGTCGCCGGATCCGGTAAACGCGTCCGTGAATGTTCTGGGGATCAGGTGCAGCAGAAAGTCCGTCGTGTTCTGTTCCGCGCCGGCCCTGGCATAATCCGCCACAGCTTTCGGGTCGAGAGAAGCCGGATTGACGTTGAAGCCGTCTCCCGGCTTCAGAACGTTCATCACGATCAACCCGATGATCAGCGCCAATGTCGAGACCGCTTCAAAGTAGATCAGCGCCTTTCCGCCAACTCTCCCGACCTTCTTCATGTCCCCTGCACCGGCCACGCCCAGCACGACCGTGCAGAAAATGATCGGCCCGATCATCATCTTCACCAGCGCGATGAACCCGTCTCCCAAAGGCTTCAACTTCACGGCGTGCACCGGATCGAAGTGCCCGAATATCCCGCCTGCGAGGATGGCCAGCAGGACCCAGAAGTACAAATGCGATGTAATCGGTTTCATATTCTTGCGCGCGGCAATCTAGGATACGCTTCGCGGGACTGTTCAGGTATTCCAAAGGAGGAATTCATGTCGATGTGGACACGAACGATCGCCTTCACAGCGTTATCGCTATCTTTGGCGGGCTGCTCTTCAACTCCTGCACAGCGAAAAGTCGCTCAGGATGCCGTCGACGCGATGGGAGAGTACGACAAGGTCAAGGCTATTCACATGCTCACCATGACTGGCGGCACCGGCACGCGCACAAAAGTCGGACAGGCCATGTCAGCAACCGGCCCCGATCAGATCGGACAATTGACGAACAATGTGGAGACAGTCGATATCGCCAACGGACGTGCGGCTTATGACTACGACCTGCAGGTCGGCGATTTCATGCAACATCGTCATGAAGTGCTGACGAAATCCGGCGGCGGGACTGGAAAGCCCGTCGGTATTGAAAGTATCGCCGGTGTCTCGTTTGCAACCACGCCGGCCGGGCTCTTCAGCTGGGGAACGCAAAACTCTCCGGAATTCCTGCTTCGCCGCAATCCGGTCTCTATTGTGCTTGCGGCAGCAGAGTCCGCCTCGGTCTCGCTGGTCTCGGAGGAAAAGGAATTCAACGGCAAGATGATGAAGTATGCTGCCGCAAAAACGGGAGAGGGCGAGGACGTCGGCCTCTACTACGACCCGGAGACAAAGCTGCTTGCAGGATTTGAAGTGCTCGACACCGAAACGATGCTGGGAGACGTCAAAGCGCAATACACTCTCAGCGACTACAAGGCGGTAGACGGAATCAAGATTCCTCATCACATCAAGATTCGCAAGGGCGGCGAAGACTATTCCGAAGTGCAATACGCGTCCATTGCGGTCAATGACACCAAGTCGGAAGCGGTATTTGCGGTTCCGGCAAATCTCGCGGCAAGCGCTTCGGAAGCAGCGGAGGCGACCGACTACTTTCCCATGACACTGAAGAAAGCAGCCAATGGTGTCTACCACGCCGTGGCCTTCCGTCATCACAGCATGGTCGTGGAATTCCCAACCTACGTTGTCGTGGTCGAAGCGCCGTATCTCGAAACGCAGTCACGCGCGCTTGTGAATGCGATCGCCGCGCAATTTCCAAATAAGCCCATAAAATATGTTGCAGTGACCCATTTTCACTACGATCACATCGGCGGAGTTCGCGAACTGGCGGCACGCGGGGCAACGATCCTGGTGGAGAAGCGACATGAACCCGCTCTACGCAAACTGCTGGATGCGGCGCACACACATCCCAAGGACGACCTGGAAGCGATGCGTCAGGCCAAGAAAGTTGTCGGAGCGATCGAGACGTATGATGCAAAGAGAGTGGTCAAGGACGGAAATCAGAGCGTCGAACTCTATGCGTTCAGCGGATCGCCGCATGTGGAGCCCATGGTTATGGCATACGTCCCCAGTGGACGCGTGCTCTTCCAAAGCGATTTGTGGTTCCCGGGAACCGGAGGAGCCGGAAGCCCCGCGGCAGCACAGCTCCTGGACTCGATCAAAAAGCTCAACCTTCGCGTGGACACCATGGTGGGCGGGCACGGGCTGATCGGCCCATTCGCGGAATTGACAAAGGCTATCGCAGCCATGAAGTAATGGCGTGTCCCAGGTAGATCAATCCGAGAATCGGCAGGATGATCATTGCGAGCAGGATCAGCACGACCAGAATGATAAATCCCCAGTCCTTGAGCGGCTTTCGATCGCCGCTCAGGGACTGCTTGTAGATTTCGAGATTCCGGATATTGGATTTGTAGGCGAAATCGAACGCATCGCCAACGATCGGAACCGAACCCAATAACGTGTCGATGCCGATATTCAGCAGCATGCGAATGATTGCCGCATGGTGCACGCCGCGCTGCAGCGCCCTCAATACGATCAGTGCGCTGACGATGCTGGTTACAACATCGCCCAGTCCCGGGATCAGCCCGATCAGTCCGTCGAGGCCGATCGAAATCGGGCCGATGCCAATTGAGGAATCCATCAGCCAGGCAAGGTGCTCGGCAAGCGGATCGTCGAACGGACGCCTGGATTTTTCGTTCACGCGAATGATTATAGTGTTTCCCGGCCTCGGGTATAATGCCGCCAACGTTCGGAGGATACCGCCATGAAACGATTCCTGTGTCTGACTGCGCTGTTGTTCACCACCGCCACCGGGGCATTTGCCCAGCGCGGCGCCGCATCCAGCTGCGATCGTGAATGCCTGCGTGGCTTCGTGACGCAATACCTGGACGCGATGATTGCGCACAATCCGAAGGCATTGCCGACGGCTCCAACCATGCGCTTCACCGAAGACACGAAGACCATGACGCTGGGCGACGGGCTATGGAAGAACGCATCAAAACTGCGAACGTATCGTCAGGACATCCTGGACGTGCGGGATGGCGTGGCAGCCTCCCATGTGGTTGTTGAAGAGTCCGGCATGCCCGTCATGCTGGCGCTTCGTCTGAGAATCGTGAACAAGCAGATCACGGAAATTGAAACGATGGTCACGCGCAGCCAGGCCGAAGGTGCAATCTTCAACATCAACGCCCTGCAAATAGCGCGTCCCGAAATGAATATCGTGCCGGACAAATCTCAATTGATGTCGCGCGCCGAAGACATTCGAATTGCAGAATTCTATCCCGCAGGCCTGAAGGTGGGCGGGACGTTTGAAGCGGTGAAAGCGCCGTTCGCGCCGGATGCGTTTCGTTTGGAAAACGGCACCACAACCGCGGGTCCGGGCGCACGTGCGGGCTCGGAAAACATCCTGACTCAACGAATCATGGCACATCCTGCGGTGAATTACCGTGTCGCAGCGGTCGATGAAGAGCTCGGGATCGTTCTTCTACGGATGGATTTCGGAGATACCGGCAGTTACGGACCGGGCAATGCCCTGACGGTGTTTGAGGCGTTCAAGGTTTTCGGCGGACAGATCCACGCGGTCGAAGCCTTCATGGACATCATGCCGGCGAACACGCCATCGGGCTGGCCCGGTTACGAAGTGAAGACGCCGAAGTAGGCCTCGTCGTTAACGGCCTTCGATTTCCTTCCGGACAATCTTCGCGCCCTGGACCATGGCTTGAAGCTTGGCAAACGCCACGGGCTGGGGCAGGTGAAGGCAGCCGCAATCCGGCATGATCACCAGACGGTCTGGTTTCACGAACGCGGCCGCGTTGCGAATGCGTTCGGCAACCAGGTCCGGACTCTCCACGGTGTGATCCTTCACATCGATCACACCGACACCGACTTCGAAGCGGCTGGAAAACTCCTTGAACATATCCAGGTCCTCTCCGCCGCGGCGCGCAAACTCGAGAGACAGCTGGTGGACGTGCGCATCAAGTATTGCAGGAAACAGGTATCGGTAATTTCCAGCCCATGTCGGCTTGCCGTAGCGGTTGCCATAGCAGATGTGCAAAGTGATCTTCGCGTCCACACCATCCACGAGCGTGTTGATGATCTTCACGCCCCACGGCAGGTCTTCCGGAAACCCGGAATAATACGGCTCGTCGATCTGAATATGACGCAGGCCGGCCCGAACGAGTTCCTTGAGCTCCAGATTCAGAGTCTTCGCAAGGTCGAGCGCAAACTCCTCTTCGGATTTGTAGTACTCATTGCGAATGCGTTTGACCAGAGAATGCGGACCGGTGACGCAGAATTTCGCAGCGCGCTCGGTGTTCGCCATCAGAAACTTGAAGTCCGGGACCAGGCCGAGGGACGCCACCGGCATTTTGCCGCGAACGGTACTCTCGTAAAAGTCGTAGTAAAACTTTTTCGACGCTCGATCGATCTGAACTCCGGGCAGGCGTTCGACAAAGTAATCGACGAGGTTATCGCGCCGGAGCTCGCCGTCGGTGATCACATCGACGCCTGCCACCTCCTGATCCTTGATCGCGGCCTTGACTGCAGCATCGTGAATCTCGTCCAGTTCCTGCCGGCTGATCCGGCGCAGCAGGTATTCGGTCTTCAGCCTTTCCAGCCAGCCAGGCATCGAGTAACTTCCAACAACTCCGGTGGGCAGGATGGGTAGACTCATGGTTTTACTCCCGTTGTGTAGTGTAGAGAATCGATGTTCGCGAGCCTTTCCGATAACGGAATGGAGCGAAATGCACATCGTATCCGGTCTGTTTTCCGACCTCCGCCAGCAGGGCGCCGTTCACCCAGTTCACCAGCGACCCATCCAGTTTACCCGGACCACGAAAGCTGTGCAGATAGTCGGTCAATTTCTCGACAAAAATGTCCTGCACCTGAAGGTACCCGCGCGGATGCAGAAGCTGAATTGTACTGATGAAACTTTCCGCCGCGCCGGAGCTCACATGGAATCGAATGTTCGACGGCGCGTTGCTGATCAGGCCTTCAATGTGAGACGGCTTTACTCCGACCGGCAGATGCGCTTCTGAAAGATTCTCCACCGCAACAAGCCGCTCTTCCAATCGTACTCCCGCCCAGACGTCGCGCCAGAATCCCACGCCCTGCTCCAGCGTGGAAAACAGCGTTTCGGGTCCCGCTGTCAGCAATTGATCGACCGTCGCTTTGAATTCGCCGGCCGAAACCTGGTACTTCTCGCAGATTCTCGCGACCTCGGGGGTTGAAATGTACGCCCGGACTTCCACGGCAAACAGCCGGCCATCTCGGAGCACGAGCTCATCGGTGGGCAGGTTGTCGTAAACGTTGCTCAGCGTGATCAGAAGTACCTTGTAACGGAGATGCTGCAGCGAGCGAAACGGATCCATCGCATTCACTTCGACAAACGTGGCGAGGTGTTTGTGACGATGAATACTCTCCATCACGCGATGCAGCGTGACTTCGGAATAATCACAGGCGAGAAAGCGAAGTTTCGGATAGAACTGTGTTTCCTTTTCCTGGTCCAGAGCCAGAAAGCCATCGAGCCAGCGATTCGCACGCTCGCCGGTGCCGACTCCGATCTCGAGAACGTAAATCTCCGGTGGAAGCAGCTTCCTGGACTCGAGGTCCCTGAGACGTTCCCAGAACTCATGAACGGAATCCGCGATGGCTTCGGGGTTGTGCCCGTCCGATTGGCCGCTGGGCAGAGCCTTCTCGTAGCCTTTGCCGGAGGCGTGTTCCCAGATGAGAAGGTGCTGCCAGAATACCTGGTTGAACGCCCAGATGATGCTCGCCCGCATCGGCGTGTAGGATTCCAGGTAGACGCGGGCCGGCATCACTCCGTTGGGATTCGCACATCTCAGCACCGTCGCCAGAGACTCACGCAGATTCTCTGGCTGGATCTGGCGGAGATCCACAGCGATCTCCGTCAGAGGCAACAGCGTTTCATCGCGGTACACGCGTCGCAACAGGATGGGTTCGCGAAAGTTGGTTTTGTATTGGACCCAGTCGATATGGACGTTGAGATAACTCAGGACCTCGGGATCGACGTGACCCTGCTCGAGAAGGGAAAGCAACGCTGAAACAACACTGCTGGTGAACTCCGCGCGGCCGGGCTGGACGTGGTTGATGTGTACGATCATTACGCAATAACGACAGTTCTTGAAATGAGCCGGAGCAGTGTACCACGTCCGCGGACCCTTATTTGTTGGGGCTGCGGTATTCTCTCGGCATGAATATGGTGTTGTTCGAGGAGGGCGATTTTGTCGGCGAAGATCGTGTGCGCCTGCAGAACCGAAGGCTCGACCACGTGCGAAAGGTTCATCGCGTGAGTGTGGGTGACGAGCTCCGGGTCGGTGTGTTGGGAGGCCGGGTGGGCCGCGGATCGGTGGTGCAAATCGATGAAAAGATTCTGGAGATGACGATTCGTCTCGAAGCGGATCCGCCGGCGCCGATTCCCGTCCGGCTGATTCTTGCGCTGCCGCGCCCCAAGGTCCTCAATCGAGTTATTGCGGCGGCGAGTTCAATGGGCGTGCGCGAAATTGATCTGATCAATTCGTGGCGAGTGGAAAAGTCTTATTGGAGGAGCCCGCGGTTGTCGGATGAGAACCTGCGACATCAATCCATTCTGGGATTGGAACTGGCCGGCGACACCGTGCTACCCGCGATTAAACTGCATCGCTTGTTCACTTCATTTGTCCGGGAGATGTCGCCACAAATGATCCGTAGGCAACTGGCGTTGCTCGCCGATCCCGGAGGACAACGTGAAGTACCGCGAAGCGTCACCCAACCTGTCGTGCTCGCGATCGGACCGGAGGGCGGGTTCATTCAGCGCGAGATCGATACTTTGTGCGAGATCGGTTTCGCCGCGGTGAGCCTGGGTCCTCGAATTCTTCGCGTGGAAACTGCGATTGCTTACCTGCTGGGTCGGCTGTTCTGATGCCGTCTTGTAGACACGATCGATGAAGATATAAAAGGAAAGCATATTGCCCTCCTGAGTCAGGAGGGAAGCGGGATCGCTTCGCGATCCCGCGAGGGGTGGTTCCCATCACGAAACGTTTCAGCTTCGGAACCACCCCAGCGCGCTTCGCGCGCTCTCCCCTCCTGACTCCGGAGGGGAATGTGCCCTTCTTCCATCCTTTTCCTGGCTTCATAGACCACCTGGATTGTTCGGCGTATAGTGACCGGCATGAATCGCACCATCCTCACAGCCATCGTCGCTGTGCTGTTCCTCTTTGAGGGCGCCTGGGTGGTCCACACCCAAAACGCCAAACCTCCAGCCGCATTGAAAATCGAGAAGGTCAAAGGCGATGTCTACATGATTTCGGGTGAAGGCGGGAATGTCGCGGTGGATGTGACCAGCGATGGAGTCCTGCTCGTGGACGATATGTTCGATCGAAATCACGACGACATCCTGGCTCAGGTGAAAACCGTTACCGGCAAGCCGCTGAAGTACGTGATCAACACCCATCAGCATGACGACCATGCCGGTGGAGACTTCAAGATGCTCCCGATCGTCGAAGTCATCGCGCACAAAAACGCTCGCGCGAACCTTGTCGACATCAAGCAGCCCTACTACGAAGACACACCGGGCACGCCCATCGGGCTTCCCCGCGTCACGTTTTCCGACGAACTCTCCGTTTACCTCGGCGGAAAGGAGGTTCGCGCCAAGTACTTTGGGCGCGGCCACACCAGCGGTGATGTGGTCATCTACTTCCCGGATCTGAAAATGATTCACACCGGCGATTTGTTTCTGGGTCGCGCTGCAGCGCGCGGCGGGGCGGCGCAGACGCGGCCGCCGGGAGTGAACATCTATGTCGATTACGCGCAAGGCGGCAGCTTCCTCGACTGGACCCGTACCCTCGATGGAATACTTCAGCTCGATTTCGATGTCGTGATTCCCGGGCACGGACCTGTCTCCACGAAAGCCGACGTGATCAAGTTCCGAGCGGATCTCGAAACGATGCGGAATCGCCTTGCCGGGATGATCAAAGCAGGCTCAAGCAAGAGCGACGTACTCAAAGTGCTGGAGAACGATTACGGCTGGAAGTCCACGGGATGCCCTCTGACTCCGCCAACAGCGGGTTGTCTGCAGTTCCAGCAGTCGGACGCGATGATTTCAGAATTGAAAAAATAACATTCGCACGATCACTGTCCGCCGCGAGCGCCGCGCTGGGGAGGCGGCGCGGGAAGCGCCTTTCGCGGAAACATCTCGTCGCGATTGGCAGCCTGGTAGGCGAACGACGCCAGGATGACGGCGTTCTGCATCATGTCCTTTGATTGGATCCGCTCATAGGTGTCCATACTCGTATGGTGCGTACGCGTATCGTATTCAATCGCATCCTGGATGAACTGAAATCCCGGAAGTCCGACGTCGTCGAAACTGGTGTGATCGGTTCCGCCGGTATTGCGCGCCGTTAATGTCGTCATGCCGAAATCCTTGAACGGCTGCATCCAGGCCTCGAAGATCGGGCGCGCCGCCTGGTTCCCCTGCATGTAGACGCCGCGAATTTGTCCGGTCCCATTATCGAGATTGAAGTAGACCGACATCTTCTCGTGTTCCGGCTTCAACTGCATGGTCTGGCGCACGGCGAAATGTTCGCGCACATATGCGGCGGACCCGAGCAGACCTTCCTCTTCTCCGGTCCACAGAGCAATGCGGACGGTGCGGCGCATGGGAAGGCCGGTGGCTTTCAGTATCCGCATCGCTTCCAGCATCACGGCACATCCGGCGGCGTTGTCGGTGGCGCCGGTCCCTGCTGCCCATGAATCGAAGTGAGCGCCGAGCATCACCACCTCGGAGGCTTTGTCCGTTCCCGGAATCTCACCAATGATATTGAACGCATTCAGATCCTGATCGTAAAAACGATTGTCGACGTTGAGCTCGAGCGTCACGGGCACATTGTTTTCCAGATCGCGGTACATGATTCCGTAGTGTTCGACCGCAATCACGATTTGAATTGGAACCTTCGGAGCATTAACTCCCGGGTCGCCTCCGCCTTGCACGGTGACGTTTCCTCCCGTCGCAGAGCCGTGTTCGATGACGGCGAGCACGCCTTCGTCGAGGAAAAACTGGTTTCGCTGCTGGGCAGTCAGGTTCTGTTGTCCACCACCGCGGCCGCCACCTTGCCCGCCTCCCGGCTGGCCGCCGCGGGGCGCCGGCGGATTGCTCATCGCCTGAAGCTCAGCATCGGTGTAGCGTGTGGCGTTGGGCTGAAATTGAGCGGTGACTGTACGGGGTGCGACCGCCATCACGAACTTTCCACGCAACGTGCCGCGATATTTTTCGATGTCCGCCTGAGTTGTCACCACCGCACGGACAACTTCCCCGGTGAGCACGCCATTGGATCCCGGCGTCCATGCTTTCGGATAACCAATCAATGAAAAGTGGTACGGCTTGACCATGGCGGCGTAAAAACGCTCATTTGACCAGCCGCGGCCGAACGGCCCCCACGATTCAAGCCTGGGGTTGGCGACTCCCCATTCCTTCAGCTTTCCCAATACCCATTGTGCGGCGACCTTGATGTTCGGTGAATTGGTCAGTCGCGGCCCGGAAACATCGGTCAGATAACTCGTGATCGGCATTACCTGAGTTCGCGCAATTCCTTCATCGCGGATCTTGACGAACGCGGCCGTATCGACCGGTTCCTGTTGAGTCTGGCTGATGGTTGGGATCGCAAGAGCGATCAGCAGAAAAACACCGGCGATGATTGGTCGATTGCGCACCATGAGGGCCTCCCGGAACGGATTGTCGCGCAATAGTACTACGCCACAGTTACGGATTTCGGCACTGAATTGCGATTCGTCCCGGCAAAAAACCGGCGGGTCACCGACGATTCTATTGACCATGTGAGTTGCGGGGTCTAAGGTTTCCCCAATGACAGCGCGCCGAAAATATCCCGTTGAGGTGAGACGATGAAACGCCTGATCGCATACATACTGACATTTCTTCTCGGGTTCAGCGCAATTCCACTGTGGGCTCAGTTGGGGCCACCCAACAGTAGTGGAGTTTCAATCGGGCTCGTGCAGCTGACCGTGCGGGATCCCGAACAGCACAAGAAATTATGGGGACTGCTCGGAGCGACGGTGACGCATTCCGGTTCCATGGAACTGCTGAGACTCCCGGGCATCTACGTCGTTCTTTCGCGCGGCGAAACCGCTGCGGGTTCGGAAGGCTCGACGGTGAATCATTTTGGCTTTCTCGTGAAGAACGTCGACAACGTGCATGCAACCCTGGCCGCGGCCGGACTTCCAACGGTGCAGGAACTCACGAACCCCAAACGCTGGGTCACGATGTTTCCCGATAAAATCAAAGTCGAGTTCACGGAAGACACCACCATGAGCATCGCGGTCGCCGGACACCACCTTCACCTTTCGACGACGGCAGCGAATATTGAACCGCTTCGCTCCTGGTATGTGAAGACATTCGGCGGAGTGGCGGAGACTCGCCGTGGATTTCAGAGCGCCGTGTTCAACGGAGGCGAGGTGAATATCATTCAGGCAAATTCCGCCGAAGCGCCAACGAAGGGTCGCGCACTCGACCACATCGGATTCGAAGTTCAGGGACTGCAGGCGTTTTGTAAAAAACTGGAAGCCGCCGGTGTCACGTTCGAAACCCCGTACCGAGAGATGCCGGAAATCGGATTGAAGGTGGCGTTTATTATGGATCCGGCTGGAACCCGAATCGAGCTTACCGAAGGCCTGGCGGGCTTGCGGCCGTAGAACGGCATCGCACGCTGGTCTTCAGTCGTTGAAACCAAATGCTGCGCGAAGCTCATCCGCATAGCTGTAGGCGCGGTCTATGACCGCGCACAAATTATGATTCAACATTGACGTAGATTGAGGATCGTGCGCGGTCATAGACCGCGCCTACAGCTATTTAGAAAAACCGGGGCCCCTAGCAGTCCCCTATAGCACGCCCGCATCGTAAACAACCCGGCCGTCGACAACCGTCATGACGGAGCGGATCTTCCTGATCTCCGTATCGGGAACCGTGAAGTAATCGCGGTCCAGTACGGCAAGATCGGCGAGTCTTCCACTCTCGATCGAGCCGATCTTGTTTTCCATACGGAGAAACCAGCTGTTGCCGCGGGTAAAGAGGCGCAGGGCTTCCTGCCGCGTGATCTGCTGATCCGCATTCACCCGATCGCCGAACGAATTGACTCCGGTCGTCGCGAAATAGATATGCTGCCAGGGATTCAGCGGCGCGATATGAACGCCGTCGCCGTGCATACCAGCCTGAATACCGTGGTCCACAATGGTTCGAAATGGAGCGCCGACGACGACTTTCGGATCCATTGAGGTGACCCAGCGGAATGCGGCCATCTGCACGCCGCAGCCAAGCGCGCGCAGGCGGTTGAGCAGATCTGCGTTGACGTCGGGTACATGATGAACGACCCATCGCAGGTTGATGATGGGGAACTCCTTGTTCACGGCCTCGTAGGCTTCCACGACCTGTCTCAGGCCCGCAAGATTCTGGACGGCATTTTCATTGCGCCATCCGGCCTGGCCCACGAGCCGTTGCGCTTCGGTCCACACGGCCCCGCTGGTCAGCGGCGCGGCCCACTCCCCGATGGCGCCGGTCATCATCATGTCGTCGCCGAAGAACTGGAACTGATTGCGGAGGCGTTCCTTCAACTCGGGCAGGTTCGGATCGGTCTGGTTCTGCAGGAAGTTCATCTGAAGGCGAGTGATGGTCTTCCCTTCGCGGTGGAGACTGAGCCACGCGTCATACATGTGGTACTGATCGAGGTTCGACAGGATCTGAGTCGGATGCAGCGGTCCAGGTGTTGGAAACAGCACCTGATCCAGATGGGCGGTGAGTCCGACGCTCGCGGAATAGTTCATCGCGTCGAGCGTGCTCCGCTTCTTGTCTTCGAACGTCTGCATGCTTCGCAGATAGAACAATGCCGATGCCGAAGGCCCGCCACCGGCAAAGCCGGCAGCAGCGATCGCACCGGTGGGAGATACTCGCACCGGAAGAACATCCGGATGCACTTTCGGCTGCGTCGCGTCCATGCGATCAAAGTAGGCCTTCGCGAGACTGTTCACGGCGCATGGGCCGGTGAATCGTTCGTACAGCAACACGGGACGATCGGGCACCGCGTCGTCGAGTTCCTTGAGCGTGGGATGCCGATGTTCGGCCCATTGATTCGGATGCCAGCCCCCCATGGAAGTGATCCACTGGCCTTCCGGAACATTGCGCCGGCGCGCGGCGAGCGTCTCCTGGATTTCGCGGATCGACGTGGTGTTCTCCAGAATCGTGTGATAACCGGGACGATTACCCAGACTCACGGAATGAATATGCGATTCGATGAGACCCGGCACCACGGTGCGTCCCTTCAGATCGATGACGCGCGCGTCGCCCGCCGGCAGTGGATCTCCCACGGACGCGAAGCGACCGTTTCGTATCGACAACGACGTCGCGATGGTATTGGCAGCATTCATGGTGTGGATGCGCCCGTTGACCAGGTTGAGAGCCGCGTCATTGCGGGGAACGATTCGATCCGCCTGGGCCCCCAGAAAGGGCGTGGCCGCGAACGCTCCTACGGCGGTACCCAGGAAACCCCTGCGGGATTGCCTCTGCGGTTTCTTTTTCATGGCGGGAATATACCCTGAAATGCAAAGCACCGCACCTTTCACCGCCTGCGGCCTCCCCCGATCGGTGGACCCGGTTCGTCCCTACACGAAATTGGGGAATTGTCGGACTTTCTTACAAACCCGGAGGCCGGCTCATTGGCTGCGCTTTATCAAGATTTTCCAGCCCGGGCTGGACCCGAATTCAGACTGTCTGTCGGGTTCCCTTACAGTACTGCGACCAACGGTCTGGTCGGAGACAGTGGGATTCCCCGGAATCCACAGAGTTTTGTTGCGCGCACGCTCCTCCGTTTCAGGCGTTTACAGGTTGTTGGGTCAGGCATGCGTTTCGCCGACAGCACTTGGTACGGTGTTTGCTTTGGAAGTCTTCAGAGGTAATCCCATGCGTAGAACATTTCTGACTTTGATCTGTTTGCTTATAGTAGGCGTCGGTACGGCAACCGCCGGCCCACTCAATATCACTGGCATTTCTGGAATTTGGACGAATCCGACTGGAGGCTTGAACCTTGCCGGCGTTGGCACCTCCGATGTCACCTGGGGTGACGGCATTGCTCCGGACAGCGGCTACTCCTTTGTGGGAGGAGCCAACATACTCAGCGTTCCCGTCGGTAGCGCGATTTCTCTTGGTACGTTTACTCACCATAATGAGGTCATTCCGAACGGGAGTGCAATTACGGCAATCGACTTCCTGTTGAGCTTCGGCACCAATGGCGCACCGCCGACAGTCAGCGCGACATTCAATTTTGACCACAACGAGACTCCGAACAACACCGGCACATCAGCCGACGATGACATTGTGACGATTACAACACCTGTTGTGAATGCGCTGATCGTCCAGGGGTCCGACACTTATTTCTTTAACCTTCTGGGATTCTCGAATAACGGCGGTACCAGTTTCAGCAACGTTTTCAGTTCCCCGGAGGGTGGCAGCAACTCCGCAACACTTTACGGTACAGTCACGACAAACCGCGTTCCGGAACCGTCAAGCCTGCTTCTCCTTGGCACAGGGCTGATTGGTATCGGAATGAAGCAGTGGCGCCAGAGGAAAGTCCGGGCTTAAGTAATCCTGCGAATTTTCGAATTCCGTACAGTGCACTTCAGGGCCGCTCTTCGGAGCGGCCTTTCGTTCTCCGATTGACCCGCCGCCGCAGCTTCCTTAGAATGGACCAACCCTGCGCGGTTTGTGTTGGTCTCAAACCATTTTGAACCAATGCTTATTTGATAGGGTGCCCGATTCTCAGCGTGGTGTGCGGGTCTGGTCTTTTTCGGAAGGCATCAAGATCCCCTGAAGCGTTGCTAGGGTGCCCACCTGTTACGGCAGGTTCAAATAGGTAGAGCCACACGGCCAAGCGGGGCACAAAGTCCTTTTCATAATCGGCGTCCCCCTACGCCTTAGAAAGTTCGAGTTTCTGACTCCGTGAAAATTCTATTTATCGGCGACACGGTCGCACGACCGGGCCGGACTATTGTTCACGACTGCCTCAAACACCTCCAACAGGAATACGAGGTCGATCTCACCATCCTGAATTGCGAGAACGCGGCGGCGGGTTTCGGGGTCACTCCCACCATCGCCGACGAGTTCTTTGACTGGGGCGTGGACGTCCTGACCTCCGGCAACCACATTTGGGACAAGAAGGAGATCTTTCCATACCTGGACAAGAATTCCCGAATCCTGCGCCCGGCGAACTATCCGCCGGGCAACCCCGGACGCGGCTGCGCCGTTGTACGGACGCGCTCCGGAGAACAAGCGGCAGTGCTCAATTTGCAGGGACGCGTATTCATGCCCACCACGGATGACCCGTTTCGTGCAGCAGATGCCGAGCTGGAAAAGCTCTCGAAGGACGTGAAGGTCATCTTCGTGGACATGCACGGGGAGGCGACTTCGGAGAAGCTCGCGATGGGTTGGTACCTAGACGGGCGCGTCTCGGCGGTCATTGGAACTCACACGCATATTCCCACTGCGGATGAATCGATCCTGCCCGGGGGCACCGCGTATCAGACGGATGCGGGAATGACCGGGCCATTCATGTCGGTGATTGGCGTCATGAAAGAAGAGGTGATTTACCGGTTTCTCACTCAGATTCCGGTGAAATTCGAATCGGCTTCCCAGGACGTGCGGCTCAATGGAACGCTGATTGACGTGGACTCACAGAGTGGCAAAGCACTCCGGATCGAGCGCGTACACAGAAGGTAGTCTCTTAGTTCGCCGGCCGGAAAGCGACAATCTGCATGGCCCATTTGCTTCCGGTATGAGGCGCTGTTGCAGAGTAGGTACCGGTTGAAACTGCAGTTCGATCTTCCGTGATATTCCCGAAGGCCAGGCTTCTCGCCACGTATCCCGAACCCGCAGATGTCACATTATTATCGGAAACCCCGGCACCAAACAGGAGGTCATTGGGGCTGGTGGTGGTGACATTACCGCTATTCAGCAGGGACGATGTTCCGTTCGCAGCCGCGGTGACATCCACTGGGTTCGCCGTATTGATTCCAGAATACTCGTGAATGTAAATGACTCCGAAAGACGACACCGAATTGCGGAATGAGGCCGTGACCGTATCCGTGCCGCCAACGATGCCCGTTGCGTAGAAAACCTGGGCGCTGTTATTTCCGCCCCAGGTCGTGGCATTGCCGACGCTGACAAAAGTATCGCCTCGAGAATCTGTCAGAGCCACGCTTCCGTTATTGCTCCAGATAACGTAGGCCACGATGGTATGTCCCGCTCCGGTCGCCGAGTTAAACGCAACAGAGATATTCGTTCCGCTCGAAATCTCCGTTTGGGTCTCCTGTACAAATGCCGGTGGACCCTGTGCTGCAGCCGCAGTCGTCGCGGAGACCGCCTGAGATTGGGCGGACACGTTATTGGAGAAATCAAATGCCGCCACCGTGTAGGTGTAATTCGTGGAAGCCGTCAATCCCGTATCGACGTAATTTGTCGTCGCCGGTGTTCCGACTTGAGTCCCGTTACGGAAGACCCGATATCCCGACACGGCGACGTTGTCGGTGGATGCGGACCATGAAACCGTTACGGAATTGGATGTGACGTTTGATGCCTGAAGCCCGGTCGGCACGGAAGGCGGCGTCGTATCGTTGGCCAGAGTCGTGCCGGACACAGACGAGGATTGAACCGAAACATTTCCTGCCGCATCCACGGCAGAAACAGAATAGGAGTACTGCGTACTGACGCTCAACCCAGTGTCGGAGAAGCTACTGCCGACGCTGGTCCCGACCTGGACGGTGTTGCGGAAGATTCTATATCCGGCGACGATCACGTTATCGGTGGAAGGAGTCCAGGTCAGATTGATTTGGGAAGACGACACTCCCGCGGCCGAGAGGTTCGTCGGCGTCGATGGCGGAATTGTATCGGTCGATGATCCGTCCGAAGCTGTAAAGCTGGTGAATCCAAAATCGCCATTCCGTGCTGCGGCCACCTCTGGAAGGTAGTCCGCAAGGTAGAAACCCATTCCTGGGCTGCCGCTCACAAAAATGCTGTCGGTCGCGTGAAATATCTCGATGTCGTTGATATAGGCTGTGATCGTACTGCCGACAATTGTTGCCTTAACAACATCTCCATCATGAAGTCCAGGCCCTGCCCTTGAATCGATTAGTGTGAAATCTCCGAGTGCACCGTTCCATCGAACAATCTGAACGTATTGGGTTCCATCAGAAGTGCACCTGAAATTAACCTCGTAACCGGTAATACTGTGTGCGGTGATGGTTGTGCGCAGGCGAAGCTCCACTTCCTCGAAAATCTGGTTATTCTGATTCACCGAGTGAACGGTTGCCTGAACCACCTGATCCGGCCCCCAATTACCTGCTAACACCGCAGTCGAATCATCGTATCCCCCCGAGCCATTTTGAATTCCAAATGCCAGCCCCTGACTGACTCGAATATCGACCCAGTCCAATCCCGTGGTTCTGCCATTAATCCAGTTGTTGTTCTCTGAAATCGGATTCTCATTTAGTGGGAAATTCGTCGTGTAGGGCCGCGGAGGAGGGTTGTTCACACTGACCGTCACGGCCGCAGACGTAGCCGTGTTGCCGGCAGTGTCACGAGCCACAGCGGTCAAAACGTGCGACGCGTTTGTTGACTGCAGCGTATTCCACGTCATCGAGTAGGGCGATGTCGTGATTTCCTGCCCTAACAGTGTCCCGTCCAGATAGAACTTCACACCAGCCATACTCACGTCGTCTGTCGCATTTGCCGTAACGGTCACGGAACCGCTAAGCACCTGACTGTTTGTCGGTGAACTGATCGATACCGTGGGCGCTTGTGTATCGGCACTCAACGTATTGGCGCTTGCCTGTGACGACTGGGCTGAGCTGTTGCCGGCGGCATCATAGGCGGCAACGGTGTAGGTGTAGGTCCCTGCTACGAGGCCCGTGTCGGAAAAGCTGGTCGCGGCCGTGGTCGCAGCCGGAGAGCCATTGCGATAGATCTGATAGCCCGCAACTCCGACGTTATCGGTCGACCCGACCCAGTTGAGATCCACTCGTGATGTTGTGACGACACTCGCCGTCAGGCTGGTTGGCACCGTCGGCGCATTCGTGTCAGGCGTGACGGTCACAGTAGTTTGAGCGGTAACCGAACCGTCGCTGTTTGAAGCAGTCAGTTGGTAGACCGTCGTAACCACAGGGCTGACGGATTTCGATGTGGTCCCAGTCACCGGGCCGATCCCATTGTCCAGCGCCAGCGATGTGGCATTGGAGACACTCCAGGACAACGTGCTGGACTGGCCCGCAATGATCGATGCCGGTGTCGCGCTAAATGACGAAATTACCGGCACGGCGAGAGCCTGGGTTGTCGCCTGCACACCGGCGGACGGCGCCGAGGTGTTTCCCGCCGCGTCCCGTGCGTTCACCGCATAGGTGTAGGTCGTCGATGCCGTCAAACCCGTATCACTGCATGATGTCGTGCCGGCAGGAGTAGTCGCAAAACGGACGCCGTTCCGGAAGCAGTCATACGTGATCTGACCTGGAGCACTGACGTTGTCAGTGGATGCCGTCCACGACAAATTAATCTGTGACGCGGACACGACGGTCGTCGTGAGCCCCGCCGGCACTGTGGGCGGTGTCGTGTCGCCTGAGACTGTCACCGTCGTCTGAGCGACCGCCGACCCGGCGCTGTTGCTCGCGGTCAGATGGTAGACCGTCGTGACGGCGGGACTTACATTGACCGATGTTGTGCCGGTCACCATACCGATGCCGTTATCAATGGCCAGCGACGTGGCGTTGGAAACGTTCCAGGACAGCGTGCTGGATTGGCCCGTCGTGATCGACGCCGGACTCGCGCTGAAGGAATTGATCACCACCGGAGCCGGCTGTGTCGTTGCCGGCACTCCCGCCGATGGTGCCGAGGTATTTCCGGCAGCGTCCTTCGAGGCCACCGTATACGTGTACGTTGTCGACGCCGTCAGCCCCGTATCGCTGCACGACGTTGTTCCCGCAGCGGTCATTGCAAACTGCACGCCATTGCGATAGCAAAGGTAGCTGATCTGAGCTGGCGTGCTGACATTGTCGGTGGATGTGGTCCACGACAGATTGATCTGCGATGCGGACACCACCGTCGTCGAAAGCCCCGTCGGTACTGTGGGTGCCGTGGTGTCGGCAGTCACAGTCACCGTGGTTTGCGCCGTGGCCGACCCCGCGCTGTTCGTTGCAGTCAGCTGGTAGACCGTTGTTACTGCAGGGCTCACACTGGCCGATGTGGTCCCGGTGACGGTACCCACACCGTTATCGATCGTCAGCGACGTGGCGTTCGACACATTCCAGGACAATGTGCTGGACTGGCCCGACGTAATCGATGCCGAACTGGCCGTGAAGGAATTGATCACCACCGGAGGCGGCTGTGTCGTTGCCGGCACTCCCGCTGACTGCGCCGAAGTGTTCCCGGCCGCGTCCTTCGCAGCGACCGTATAGGTGTAGGTTGTCCCCGCTGCAAGTCCGGTATCACTGCACGACGTGGTTCCCGCGGCCGTCGCTGCAAACTGCACGCCATTGCGATAGCAAAGATAGCTGATCTGAGCGGGCGTGCTGACATTGTCGGTGGATGCGGTCCACGACAGATTGATCTGCGATGCGGACACTACTGTGGTGGAAAGCCCCGCTGGCACCGTCGGCGCCGTGGTGTCGGCCGTGACCGTCACCGTCGTCTGCGCGGTAGTCGATCCGGCGCTGTTCGTCGCAGTCAGCTGGTAGACCGTTGCTACCGTGGGACTCACATTGACCGATGTGGTTCCCGTTACGGTACCCACGCCGTTGTCGATCGTCAGCGATGAGGCGTTCGACACATTCCAGGATAATGTGCTGGATTGCCCCACCGTGATCGCAGCCGGACTGGCCGTGAAGGAATTGATCACTACCGCAGGCGGCAGTGTCGTCGCCTGCACTCCTGCCGTCGGCGCCGAAGAATTCCCCGATGCGTCCTGCGCGTTCACCGTATAGGTGTAGGTCGTTCCAGCTGCGAGTCCGGTATCGCTGCACGTCGTGATGCCTGGAGCGGTCGAGGCAAACCCGACACCATTTCGGAAGCAGCCATAACGGATCTGCCCCGGGACGCTGGCATTATCGGTGGACGCCGTCCAAGACAGATTGACTTGGGAAGCCGAAACTCCGGCCGCGGAAAGATTTGTCGGAATCGATGGTGGAATCGTGTCGTTGATCGATCCATCCGAAGCCGTAAAGCTGGTGAATCCAAAATCACCGTTCATCTCCGGAGAAGCGAACTGTGTAAAGGACTGGAGATAGAAACCCATTCCCGGATTGCCGCTCGTATAAGTGTTGTCGGTGACCTGGAGGATCGCGACGTCATTGACGTAGGCCGTGATGGTGTTTCCAACAATGGTCCCTTTGACAATGTCCCCATCATGCAAGCCAGGTCCGAACTTTGAATCGAGAAGAGTGAAATCGCCCAGCGTACCGTTCCATCGCAAGATCTGGACGTACGGGGCTTCGTCCGTAGTGCATCTGAATAGAAGCTCGTACCCTGTGATACTGCGCGGCGCGATTGTCGTACGTAGCCGCAGTTCCACTTCTTCGAAAACGCCTCCGTTCTGATTGACGGTGTGAACGGTTCCCTGAACCGTTTGATCCGGGCCCCAGGCTCCGGCTAATACCGCAATCGAATCGTCATAGCGCGTCGAACCGCTCTGCGTCCCATACGCGAGCCCCTGACTGACACGGATATCCGCCCAATCCAAACCGGTCGCCTTGCCGTTGATCCAGTTGTTGTTCTCCGAAATCGGGTTCTCATTCAATGGGAAATTCGTCGTGTAGGGCCGCGGCGAAGCGTTGTTGACTGTAACCGTTACTGCGGTGGACGTGGCCGTATTGCCCGCCGAGTCGCGCGCCACTGCGCTTAGAACATGAGACGCGTTTGTCGACTGCAGGGTATTCCACGTGATCGAGTAGGGCGAAGTCGTGATTTCCTGCCCCATCAATACGCCATCCAGATAGAACTTCACGCCAGACACACTCCCGTCGTCTGCCGCATCTGCGGTAACCGCGATGGAACCGGAAAGAACCTGATTGTTTGCAGGAGAACTGATCGATACCGTGGGCGCCTGCGTATCGGCACTCAACGTATTGGCGCTTGCCGGTGACGACTGGGCCGAGTTGTTGCCGGCTGCGTCATAGGCCGCGACGGTGTAGGTGTAGGCCCCGGCAACCAGGCCGGTGTCGGAGAAGCTCGTCGACGCCGTGGTCGAAACGGGGGAACCATTGCGATAGATCTGATATCCGGCAATTCCCACGTCATCCGTCGATGCGGTCCAATTGAGGTCCACTCGTGAAGTCGTGACGACA
>Ga0209488_10000222_pt1 | contig 45270 bp, 29 predicted proteins | sample Rivendell_Oct201_8_FD_188349 | JGI IMG/M metagenome (GOLD analysis project Ga0209488, IMG submission 188349) | Vadose zone soil microbial communities from the Eel River Critical Zone Observatory, Northern California, USA -... | ecosystem: Environmental > Terrestrial > Soil > Vadose zone >...
TCTACCGACCATCATCATGACGAGCGATCCGCCACCAAGCTAAGTAGTTCAAATGGCGAAGTCCCGGCGAAGCTACGTCGGGACTTCGTTTTTATAGCGAACTGGCCCCCCTTTGCGTTTGGTGCAAAGGGGGGTATTCCAAATCCGGGCGGATGAACGGCGACGCGGCACCAAGGAAGACATTATTGTTCAAACTGATATCTACAAGGAGCCTCTGGCATTAAGCAGCAGGGAGCCATTCCGTCCGTCGAGTAGTGGATACGACGAAGAAACCCCGCGCCATCAAGAGAGCGCCGAAGGGGTTTCGTAGTCGCCTTTACGCTCCTGCCTACTGCCATAATAGATCTTTGGGGCTGATTGGATTCGAAAGCTCAGCCCTACGGACAACCCGTCGGAAATTCGAACTGCACAAATGGAAACAACTCTGAGAGAGATCAAAGAGATCTTTCCTGGGTATCAGCGCTTCCCGGTGAAAGGCTGGAATCCAGTGGACCATATGCGGGATGATCTGTATCGCTTCGAGACCGACCTGTTCGTGACCCCAGCCATCGCCAAAATGATTCGCCGATGGAAGCCCGTGCTCAAACGTCGGTTCGAGCAGCGTGAGGTACGTCAGAATTTCTAACGGACTAACTTGGTTATAGCCTCGGTGGGCCTTCGCAAGCCGATCAAGATGAACTTCGAGTGGGAAAAGCCGCGCGAAATGCTCGATAGAAATCCCGCTGAAAATCCAAAGGGAAACCCAGAAAAACACGACCGTCTACAATTTCGACACCATCGATGTAGACGGAAAACCAGAAGTGCAGTTTAAGTGCTTGAAAAAATTGGTCGGGGAGAGAGGATTTGAACCTCCGACCCCCTGGTCCCGAACCAGGTGCTCTACCAGGCTGAGCCACTCCCCGACGTTAGCAAGGACACGAGAAGGAATAAGTCGCGCCCTCCATGGTTAACCACTGGTCTTCAGCAAAATTATAACATTCAGCGACGCTTAGGATGTCGCCGCCCCGCGCGTGAAGATGGGCGCGCGGAGATTTGTCTGAAACTCGCGGTGCGAATACCATAGGCTCGCAGACAAGCTTCATGAGAACTCTATTCACCGCGCGCTGCCTCTACACGCCCCTCGAAGAGATCCAGCATGCGATCCTCTTCGTCGAAGACGGGATGATTACGGAAATTTCATCCCGCTCGGCGAAGGAGATTCCGAATAATATTGCGCGGGTCGATTTCGATGAGGCGGCGATTGCGCCGGGCTATGTCGATATTCACATGCATGGGGGGACTGGGCTCGATGTCATGTCGGCCTCGCAGGCGGAACTGCCACGTTTGGGCAAGTTTCTGGCGACGCACGGTGTGACGGGCTATTTTCCGACCACGGTTGCGGCCCCGCTCGATCAAACATGCGCCGCCCTGGAACGTCTGGCCGCGGCGATCGAAGCCGGGACTGCGGACAGCAACGGCGATTCGGTGCAGGCCCGGCCGCTCGGAATCCATTTGGAAGGCCCATTTCTCAGCCACAAACGCCGAGGCGTGCATCCGCCAGAAAATCTGGTGCTGCCGAGCATCGCGATCTTCGAGCGCTTTTGGCGGGCCTCTAGGGGACACGTTCGCATGCTCACGATTGCTCCTGAGCTTCCTGGAGCACTGGAAGTCATCGCCGAGGCAGCACGGAGAAATGTTTGCGTCAGCATCGGACACTCCGATGCGGAGATGCCGATTGCGCAAGCCGCCGTGAGCGCCGGAGCGCGCCACGCCACGCACACTTTCAACGCCATGCGACCGCTCGATCATCGTGACCCGGGAATTCTCGGCGAAGTCCTCACCAATAGTCAGATTGGCGCCGACATCATTGCCGACGGAATTCACGTTTCTCCCGCGATTGTGAAACTGTTCCTGCAGGCGAAAGGGGTCGAACGCGCCGTTCTGATCACCGATGCCATCGCTGCGGCCGGTATGCCTGACGGCCGCTACCAGCTCGGACCCATCCAGGTGGATGTAAAGGACGGCAAGTGCACAACGGATGGACGGCTCGCGGGAAGTACGCTAACCATGGATCGAGCGGTCCGCAACGTGACTCAGTTCTCCAACTGGAGTCTGCGAGATGCAGTACGGGCAGCAACACTGAACCCGGCGCGGGCAGTAGGACTTGCAAAGCATCATGGCATCCTCGCTTCCGGAGTCGAAGCAACTTTCGTTGTGTTGAGCCCGGCCGGTGAGGTTCTAAGAACGGTCGTTCGCGGGGCCTGAGCGTCAGCAGCTGCACGAGCGCGGCAAATGTGCGATCGAGACAGAACTTCCTTACTCAACCCAACAGCGTGAGTGCGGCCTTAAATTCCATCCCCATCGTCTGGGAGTTCGAGTGCAAATTATGGCCGTCGGCGGCACGCTCGGACAATGGGCTTCCACAATAGCCCGTAGGTTCGTGGCACTTTAGTTCCCGTACCTAAGTGATCTATCCATTACCTGAGTCCCCTCTTAAAGTGACTTCAGTTCCCAGAAAGTTCTACCAGTAAAAATCAGGCCAGTAAGAGGAAATTTACAGGCTCGCGCGCCTTCCTTTGCCTGGCCAAAGTACGAAGCTAGATCCTCGGTTTTACCCCGCTCCTGAGGACCAATGCGTCGCGAAAAACTCGTGTCTGTAGTTCTGCTACTGGCCGCAACTGGTGTGTGTTCGGCGGGCAACTATGTCGTGCCGACCACAACGGTTGCGGCCTTAACCTCCAACAACACCAGCGCGGCGAACAGTTTCGTCAAACAATCCAACGGTAATCAAGGCGCTGTGAACGTCAGCAAATCTGACATTCATTCTCTGCTCTATTCCGGGGCCACGACCAAGGTGTATGCCCATCTGATGGTCTGGTTCGGGGGCTCAAACCACATGAATGTCGGCTACAGCTCGACCGATGCCGGGCAGGTCACCCGGCAGATAACCGATATGATCAGCCGCGGTATCAATGGCGTGATCATCGATTGGTATGGTCCAGACAGTTCGACGGATCAAGCCGCGCAGCTGGTAATGACCGAAGCGGAGAAGCATCCGGGCTTCACGTTTGCGATCATGGTCGACCAGGGCGCGATCAAGTGGGACTCCTGTAAAGGGTGCACTCCGCAGCAGGCGCTCATCCATCAACTTCAGTACATCGAGCAAAAATATTTTGCCTCTCCGGCTTATATGACCCAGGGGGGGCGGCCGGTCGTCACCAACTTCGATATCGATGTGGTGTATGCGATCGACTGGAATGCGGTGAACGCTTCGCTAGGCACCAAGCCCGCGTATCTTTTCCAGAATAATGATGGATTCAACCATACGCTCAGTAGCGGCAGCTATTCGTGGGTGATGCCGACGACGTCCGATTACGGGATGAGTTATCTTTCGAGCTTCTATCAGACTGGAATGGCTCACTCGTCTGAGCAAACGGCCGGGGCCGCATATAAAGGATTCAACGACACGCTGGCAGTCTGGGGATCGGGCCGAATCATGAAACAGCAATGCGGCCAAACCTGGCTGAAGACCTTTTCCCAGGTCAATAGCCTTTACAATGCCGGCAAGCAGCTGCCCTTCCTGCAACTCGTCACCTGGAATGACTACGAAGAGGGCACGGAGATTGAGTCTGGCATCGACAACTGCTTCTCGCTTTCCTCATCGGTCTCGGGAAATTCTTTGAAATGGAACATAAGTGGGGACGAGAGCGTCATCGATTATTACCGCGTGTACATCAGCACGGATGGGAAGAGCTTGATGCCGCTGATCGATAACGCTGTTGGACTCCGGTCGGTGAATCTGTGCAGTTTTGCGATTCCCGCGGGCAGCTACAAGTTGCTGGTGCAGGCGGTGGGTAAGCCTACGTTGTCGAGTCAGATTGCTGGCGGAGTCAGTTACAGTCCGGCTTGCACGGGAACCGGAGGATCAGGGAGCGGCACACCGAGTTTGACTTTCGCAGCCGCTCCGGCGAGCGTGAACATCGCGGCAGGCAAGTCAGGCAGTTTCACGATTACGGCAACGCCTCAATCGGGCTCATTCGACAACTCGATCGCACTCTCTTGTCCTAGCCTGCCCAGCGCGTTGAGCTGCAGCTTTTCTCCGGCAAACATTATTCCCGGGGCAGGCACAGCGGCGTCAACTCTTACCATTTCCGCGGGTTCGGTCACGGGCCTGAATCTTCATCACCGGAACCGGAACGCTCTGTACGCCAGCGCCATCGTGCCCTTCGGGATAGCCGGTCTCGCTTTGATAGGCAACGTGCAACGGAGACGCACGATGAAAAGTCTTGTCCTCGTCTGCATGCTCGGCGGAATCAGTCTGCTCGGTATTTCTTGCGGTGGCAAGACTTTCGCTCCTCAAAGTGCGGCGCTTCCCGGGAGCAGCTACTCCGTCACCGTTCACGGGAATTCCACTTCCGGGCTGGTTTCGGCGACGGTCACGGTCAACGTTCAGTAGATGATTTCCGTTGCGACGGTTCACGCCGGGAGGAGGGAGCGCGGAGCGATGCACCCAGCCCAGCGAGTTCCTGGTAATCAGGCGCAGCATTAAAGATTTCGAAGGCACCCAGTCCGGCAATCTGCGGAATCGGGTGACGTAGCGCAAAGCTTCGGTGCGTTGCTCCAATTCGAAGTGGCGGAGATACTTCTGCACGATATTCGGCATGGTCATGCGGAGAGCCGAAGCGAAGTTCTGGGTCGCCATCTCCTGCTGCTTTTCAGGATTCTCGAGAAATCGGAACAGGCAGTCTGCCAGGTCCTGAGCATTCCCCGACTGATAGAACTCGATTGCCAGCTCCTCTCCTTCCGCCATCTGACGAAAGTCTGCGATGTCGGCGCACACGATAGGGACGCCGTAGGCGCAGGCCAGGTGAGCGACCCCACTGCTTCCCGTCGATGAGGAATAGGGCATGACCGCGACCGACGAGGTTTGGAAAAGATCCGGGAGCTGGTCCTCGCGCACGTAGCCGGTGAACTCGATCCTTGGGTTGCCAACATACTTCTGCCTGATCGATTCGACGTATCCGTGCGCCTGCGGATGATCGCCACCCGCAATCACCAGCTTGGCCTGCGGCAGGCGAGTCTGCAGGTCCTCGAAGGCCGCGATCATGAGTTCCAGGCGTTTGTACGTCCCCCATTTACCGAAGGCAAGAATGCGATGCTCGGGATTACCACGGCGAGAAAAGTCGGGGAACTCGGGACGTCGAGTCAGAGTGCCATGTGACCGTACGTGCACATTGGCGCCGCCGTATTTGTCGAACAGGATTTTGCGATACCCAGGCATGAGCACCGACACGGAATTCGAAAGCAGCAGCATTCTGGTGGCGAACGCGCCAGCCATGCGGTAGGTGCGCGGAAAACGCACTCCAGCGTCCTTCAGGTCGACGGTATCCATGAGATGGTGCAGCGTCACATGGGTGTAGCAGCCGCTCAGGCGGGCCAGCAGTGGAGTCAGCAATCCGGAGAACGCGATGAGGGGATTGCGGCCGAAAGTGCTGAACAGCAGGTTGAACCAGACGACGTCGGGCTTCAGCTGCCAGAACGCGCGCAACAGCCGAATAGAACTGGCGGGGTCGTCGAACGACCAGCAGCGCTGCACCGAAAAGCCATCCAGTTCAGGCTGGACTGGTGCCATCTCATCGGCAAGGATCGTCAGGCTCAGGAACGAATTGCGTTGAAGCTCCTGGGCGAGGTGAAGACCATACTCGCTTAATCCTCCCTGACTTGGTGGGAAGGTCGTTACCAAACAAATTTTCATTCTTCTCCGGCCTCATGATCCATATCTTCGATGAGGTAGCGGGGAGAAATGTTGCATCGCATTCCTGGAACAGGGCGTGAAAGCAGGCATCCGGAAGGTTTTAGTCCCTAATGGCTTCTACGTGGCGGCTGGGAGCAGTCAGGTTTCTTGCCTGGGTGCTGAATTTCTCATTCTTCTCGTGTATCCATTTATCTCTGGGTGCTTCGATCCGCACCCTGATGAGCCTTCTTTGGAGCCAGGAATACGTGCTGAAGAGCCAAAAGGCTCGCGGCTTGAATTCCTTGAATAGCAATACTAGCCTTCTTTCGCAAGAACAATTCTGGAGCTGTGGAAAAATATTGTTGACAGCTCTAGCGGATTGGTTTCTATGTGGTATGTTTTTTGATGCCTCAGCGTTTGCAAGCCCACAAGGTGTTCTGAGTCTCCAAGGAGTGTGGATTATGAAATGTGATTGGGTGATGCAACTGTCTTCTGGAATTCTGTGCCTGGTGATGGTTGGGACTGCGGGCGCGCAGGTAACGTCTGGCACGATCTACGGCAGCGTTAAAGATGCCAGCGGCGCCTACATCTCCAGCGCAACGGTTACGGTCAGGAGTCCGGAGGTCGGTGCGGAGCGCACCGTGACGACGACAGACAGCGGGGATTTTGTTGTCCCCAACATGCCGCCCGGTTCCTATGACATCACCATCGAGGCGCCTGGTTTCAAGAAGCTCGAAGCGCATCGCATAATCCTGAACGCCGCCGACAAGCTGAATGCCGGCGAATTTGTTCTCGCCATAGGAGCCAGCGCCGAGTCTGTGACCGTCACCGCCGACGCCGCACAACTGCAATTGCAATCCAACTCCGGCGAGCGCTCCGACGTGATTACGAGTAAACAATTAAATGACGTCGCCATGAACGGCCGCAATGTGCTGGATTACATGAAACTCATTCCCGGCGTGTCGGGAACCTTTGATGGTCACGCCTCGGGCACGGGCGGAAACGACGCGTACAACATCAACGGCACGCGCGCCAACCAGCACGAGTTCACCATTGACGGCGCTTCCAATGTCGATACCGGCAACAACGGCGGTACCCACGTTACTCTCAACACCGATGCCATCGAGGAAGTGAAGGTCTTGACCTCGAACTATCAGGCAGAGTTTGGCAAGGCCGCCGGTGGACAAATCGCAATCGTTACCAAGAGCGGTAGCAACCAGTGGCATGGCAACGGTCGCTTCTTCCATCGCAATGAGAGTCTGAATGCAAATGAATGGTTCAACAAGAACAATCAATTGAACCCATCCGACCCAGTGGCGACCCCGCCCCACAACAATCCTCCGTTGTATCGCTACAACTACGTCGGTTACCAGATTGGCGGTCCGGTCCGGAAGGACAAGCTCTTCATTTTCTGGAGTCAGGAATTCTACCGGCAGTTGATTCCGATCGGCGGAAACACGCAGTTCTATACCCCGACCGCTTTGGAACGTCAGGGAGACTTTTCTCAGTCCATCGATGGGAACGGGAATGCGATCGCGATCGCTGGATCAGGGATCACGAACAATAAGATCGACCCGGCTCAGATCAACCCGCAGATACAGACAATCCTAAACCTCTTCCCTTTGCCGAACGCAAGTGGGTTTAACAACAACGGGTATTACAATTACTCAGCGGCTCTTTCAGGTCACGCTCCGCGTCGCGAAGACATCCTTCGTGCAGACTACCAGCTCAACGGCAAAAACCGCCTCTATGGACGCTGGATTCACAACTCCGAGACCGATTCGATGCCCTATCTGCCTTTTCCAGGGCCATTTGGTATCTTCGCTTGTTCATCCGGGGTCCAGTTCCGTGGTGGCTGCACGCAGAAGCACCCCGGCTGGAACTTCTCGGCGAACTTGGTCAGCACTATTACACCAACCCTCTTGAACGAGTTCTCAGTGGGACCCAGCCACACGCTCTCGATTGCGGAGAGTACAAACGGGAACGTTTCCCGTGGCAAAAACGGCATCACCATGCCCCTGCTGTTTCCGTTATCTCCCGATCAGTCCATCCCCGACATGGGTTTCGGCGGCCTTAACAACATCAATCTTCCCGGCAGCTATTTGGGTGGAACTCCCTGGCACCAGGCCAACACTACGATCAACGTGAACGATAATCTGACCTGGGTGCGGAACAAGCATACTCTCAAAGGCGGTTTGTTCTACCAGCGGAGCCGCAAGGACCAAGTGGCTTGGGGCAATATCAACGGCGAATTTAGTTTCAGCACCGGTCCCACCGCGCCTTCGTCTTGTCCGGCGAATACTACTTGTGGTGATCCCTTCGCCAGCGCACTTCTAGGTGACTTCAACAGCTTTGACCAATCTACTGCCCGTCCACTTGGCAAGTTCCGTTACAACCAACTCGAATTCTACTTGGAGGACACCTGGAAGCTTACGTCTCGTTTGACGCTTGACTACGGAATGCGCTTCGCCTGGATTCCGCCCCAGTACGATGCCAACAACCAGGTCGCAATCTTCGATCCGTCTGCTTACAACTCGGCGAATGCGGTCACCATCGATCCTGGGAGCGGCGGAATCGTAGTGGCCAACGGTGGCAACCCGCTGAACGGCATGAGGTTTACCAAGAATAACCAAATCCCGAGCGGGGGTTGGAACAGCCGCGGAGTTATGCTTGAGCCCCGCTTCGGTTTTGCCTATGACCTGCTGGGCGGCCACAAAACGATCCTGCGCGGCGGTTTTGGCATGATGCACGACCGGACCCAGGGCAACCTGATCTTCAATACCGTCTTTAACAATCCAGCGCTGGTTCAGAAGCCGTCGGTGGGCGCCAATAATATTGCCAACCTTCCCGGCCTGTCGACATCGTCTTCGCAGATCCCGACTCAGGGCGATGGCGCCGTCCTCGGCGCAGCGCGTGATGGTAAAGTGCCAACGGTTTACAGCTTCAGCCTGGGGGTTCAGCTCGAGATTACCAGGAGTACGACTTTCGATCTCGCCTACGTCGGCACGATGTCACGCCACTTGGTTACATCGCGTGACATCAATGCGATCCCATATGGCTACGCGTTCACCCTTGCCGCTCAGGACCCGAATGCGTGCGGTTGGAACGGGACCGTGGGAACAGATCCGTATCTTCTGCCCGAATACGTCGCCGCGGGTTACAGTTTTAGTGGGATATGCGCGTTGGGAAGATCCTCCTACATCAATTCCCCTTTGGTACCGTTCAAGGGTTATGGACAGATCCCCTATCTCGAATTCAACGGCACCTCCAATTACAATTCGCTGCAGGCCTCATTGCAGCGCCGCTTCGGCAAAGGGCTAACGTTTGGGGCTGTCTACACCTGGTCGAAGTCAATGACCACGGCCAGCTCAGACCAAGACACGCAGGATACCTTCAATCCCCGCAATCTTGATTACCGCGCAGGAAGCTGGGACCGCACCCACGTGTTTGCAGCGAACTACGTATACAGCTTGCCGAATCTGACCAAGCACTTTCAGGGACCGAAGTGGCTTTCCTACGTGACCGACAACTTTCAGTTGAGCGGCGTAACGCAGTTCATGTCGGGCACGCCGGTTGATTTGAACAATGCTTGGCATGGTGAGCCCGGAGCGCAGAACGGTTCCAACATGTGGGGAGCAATACCGCTCTACTTCACACTCGATCAAAACCAGAACCCTGTCTATCCAAAGATTGGCGCTCCTATACGCGGATCACGGGACATCCTCCGCAACGGCGGGATGCAGAACTGGGATATGTCTTTGTTCAAGAACATCCCGCTGGGCAGCAACGAGGCGCGCTATCTGCAGCTTCGCCTGGAAGCGTTCAATGTATTCAACCATCCAAACTTCAACAACAAGATCTACGGCTTCAATGAGAACGGGCCGTATCAGTGGCAGCCTGGCACCCCGTTCAGCATCAAGAAGATCGACAACTGGGGAGCCAACGCAGACACATACGGCAGCGGCCCGGGAGGTTTTCGCGTGCTTCAACTGGGAGCCAAGGTCTACTTCTAGCCTGAGATGCGTTCCAATAAGGCCGCACGGCTTCCGGTCGCGGGCCTTTTGTCGCACAGTTCGGTAGCTGCCATCATCATTGTGATAACGAGGCTTGCTCGATTGTCGCAGGCCTGAACAGTTTGCCGAAGTCTTATTGGGATGCACCTGTGCTGCGGCTGACGCAAGTGATATCTAAGCAAGTCTCTAGTGAGGCTGGATAATGCTTTCACATTAAGTCAGTGTATGGCGGAGGGAGAGGGATTCGAACCCCCGGTACGGTTTCCCGTACAGCGGTTTTCAAGACCGCCTGTTTCAACCACTCACACATCCCTCCGCGGTCAACCAGCAATTCGTTTTCTTAGTTTACATCAGGGCGCAAACAGCTTTGAGGGGCGACTTCCGGCTACGTCCGTGAGAGTACTGCAATTTCTTTACTGTTTCAGAGGTCCAAACGCTTTGGAGTGGAATTCCATTACCTCTGCGAAGTGGGACAAAAAATACGAGAGACTGTGATCTCCCGGATAGGAATGATATTCGTGCTGCACGCTCTGTTTCAGCAATTGCTTATGGAGCGCAGCCGCGCCCTTTTCGAAGCCGTAGTTGTCCTCCTGGCCGCAATTGAAGTAGATCGCAAGTTTGCGGAGGCCAGCCGCGTTCTTCTTTGCCAGAACGAAAGGACTATTTTCGTTCCAGTGGGACGGATCAACCGGATTTCCAAAGACCGCCGCTAATACCTTGGCCAAAGGAGCACCCGAGCCTGCCGCTGTGTCGAGATCGTGCGGAGACTCCGTAATCAGCGCTGCACTTTGCGCGCTGACAGCAGAGAACGTTTCGGGATGGGCAAAGGCAAAGCGCAGGGCACCGTAACCTCCCATGGATATCCCGCTGATGGCTCGCCCTTCGCGACCGGGACGAACGCGATATCGTGCCTCAATGTGGGGAATGAACTCACGCAGAAAAAAGTCACTATAGCGAACTGCGCCGTCGGCAGAGTTGATGTAAAAACTGCGCCTGCCTTCGGGCGCGACGATGAGAAAATCGCCTATTTTACCCCGATGTTTCAAATCATCGAGCAGCGTCCACCCACCGCTGTTGAACAAGGTCTGCTCGTTATCGCCCAGCCCATGAAGAAAATAGAGCGCCGGATATCGGAGCTTGGGTTGCTTCGTCGCTGCCGCATCATAGCCTGCTGGCAGATAGACGCAGTAATGGACTTCAACCTTGAGAATCTCGCTGTGGATGGCATTGCAATCGATCCGGCTCTGCGCGTGCGCTGACGTGTCCGCGAACGCAAGGCAAGCGAAAATCAGAATAAAGAGACTGGCCCGGAAGCCGCGAAGCATGAAATTCACCCTACTCGTAGCGCAACGCCTGCACGGGATCGAGCCGGGCCGCGCGCCCAGCGGGATACAGCCCGGAGAGCAGGCTCACAACGAAGGCAAAGCCGATTGCGCCCGCCACCAGCCACCAGGGAACGGCCCAGAAATGCTCCGGAGGCATGTCCTGTCGCTTCAGATAAATGTTGGTTCCAAGGTTGATGACCTGGCCGATGGCCCATCCCAAAGCGACTCCCACAACGCCTCCCAGGATTCCCATGGCGCCGGCTTCCGCGAAAAACAGTTTCTTCACGTCCCCGTCGCTGGCGCCAATCGCTTTCATGATTCCGATTTCGCGGCGCCGCTCGAGAATCGCCATCACTAGCGTGTTCACGATTCCGATGGAGGCAACAGCCAGGGCCAGGCTGCCGAAAATTCCCAGGAACAGATCCAACACAGCGAAGAACTGCCGCAGGCTGCGCGTGGCGTCGAGGATTGAGAACGTAGTGAAGCCTAGCTTCTTGATGGCATCTTCCACAGGTTGTACTCGGGTTGGATTCTTCACTCGCACACTCAGCGAGGAGTAGACGGGCTGATCAGTCGCAGACCGTGAAACTTCACGCAAATCTGTTGGCTGCATCACGTGAAGACTCTCCGCCAGCTTGATCGGAAGAAACACTCGAGCCCGTGTCGGACCCCGCATGGTCTCTGGATCGAGATCGGAGATGCCGACAATCTTGAGCTTCAGCTCGCGCGATACCACCGAGTACGTCGCTCCCGACAGATTGTTCTGCCTGTCCTCAGCGGACAGAATTCCATTTGCCGGCGTTGTGTCGCGTTGCGCATAGCGCATCGTCAATTCCTTGCTCAAAAGAGAAGGTGCTAGATCGGCAGCCTTGGTTTCGTCGGCCCCGGCCTGCGGAGTCTTGCCCAGCAACTCCTCGGCGAATGTCTTCTGCACGATGACCTCGGGCGCTGTGTCCGACGAAAAGAAGCCTCCCGGTATTCCATCGAAAGCGTCGTTGGATTTGGCGGAGGGGGACAATGCCGCAATCATGGTCAAATGCGGCTTGTCGTCATAGCGCAGTTCCGTGATGAATCGAATGTCGGGATTGGCCTCGAGCACGTTGGGCAGCTGTTCAATCTCACGCCGCGACGCTTCATCGAGAATGCGGCTTTCGCCGGGCGCCGGGCCATTACGCTGCTCTTCGCGTCCAAAATTACGTAAATCGCGGCGCGAGGTAACCACAACCGTATCGAACAATCCCGATTTCACCAGCCGGCGCGAAGCCAGTTGCTGCAGTCCGATACCCAGAGAGAGCATGGCCACCAGGGATGCCACTCCCACGGAAATTCCGACGGTGGTCAAGGAATTTCGCAACAGAGATTCGCGAAGATTTCGCAGGGCGAGTTCGGTCAAGTCAGGAATTTTCATAACCGATCTCCCTTCAATCCGAAGCTGGCGTCCAGGTGCAAATTCGAGTTGTCTGCGTCTGCGCGATTCGGAGCCGCCCGATCATCACCCCGAAGACCATCGCCGTGAAGATCATCGACCAGTCTTCCGTCCGCCAGAAAGATCATGCGACCAGCATATCGCTCGGCCAGAGCGCGCTCGTGCGTCACCATCACCACCGTCATTCCTAATTCCCGATTCAACTCAAAAATCAAGTCCATGATCTCGGCTCCAGTACGGCTGTCCAGATTGCCGGTGGGTTCGTCGGCCAGCAGGAGTTGCGGACGATTGATCAATGCGCGGGCCAGAGATGCTCTCTGCTGTTCGCCTCCTGAAAGCTCGCTGGGACGATGGTTCATGCGCGCCCGCAAACCAACCCGCCCCAGGGATTCCCGTACAAGACTCTCCCGCTTGCTGCGCTCAACTTCCGCGAATCGCAACGGCAATTCCACATTCTCCGCGAGCGTCATGCTGGCAATCAGATTGAACGATTGAAAAACTATTCCCACCACGTGTAGCCGGTATTTCGCTAATTCCTCGCGCGAGAGCCGAGCCAGGTCCCGATCTTGCACCACCACCGAACCCGAAGTCGGGCGGTCCAGTCCGGCAATCAGATTCAACACCGAAGACTTGCCGGAGCCTGAACTGCCGAGGAGGGCCACAAAGTCTCCGCCGCGGACCTCGAGAGAAATACCATCCACAGCACGAATCAAAGTCTCTCCCATGCGGTAGTGGCGGCACAGTTGCTCAGTATGGATTGCGATAGCGCTTTTCTCTGAGGAATTGCCTGAAAAAGAAGTCATGGGGCTAGCGGATTTCCCCTCGAAGCACGCGCAGCGCGTCAGCCGCCTTTACGTCGCCGTTGCGGCCTGGTAGAGACTCGCCATTTGCGTCCAGAATTGCGGCGTCTCCCTCGCCGGGAGCCAAAAACAGATTCTCCTCCACGCCCTGCTGCCGGGTGTAGAGGTCGTAGTAGCGGCCTTGTGCGGCGTAGAGCTGCTCATGCGTTCCGCGTTCCACGATTTGTCCTTGCTCCATGACTAATATCTGGTCGGCGCGGCGGATGGTCGAGAGGCGGTGCGCGATCACGAACGTGGTACGTCCCTGCATCAGGTACGAAAGCCCGTGTTGAATCATCTGCTCCGATTCCGAATCGAGGCTGGAAGTTGCTTCGTCAAGAATCAGGATGCGCGGCTCTGCGAGAATAGCGCGCGCGATTGAGATCCTCTGCCGCTGGCCTCCAGAGAGCTTTACTCCGCGTTCCCCGACAATAGTGTCGTATTTGTCGGCAAAGGACTCCGCGAATTCATCCACGCGCGCGATGCGGCAAGCCCGCATGATCTCTTCCTCAGACGCGTCGGGACGAGAGAAAGCGACATTCTCGCGAATCGTTCCGTCGAACAGAAAAGATTCCTGCAATACAACTCCCAACCGCGTGCGATAGGAGTCCAAGCGCACGGTGCTGAGATCGATGCCATCAACCAGGATTCTGCCCCTCGTCGGAACATAGAAAGCTGAGATCAAACCAATCGTCGTGGACTTACCCGATCCCGAAGAGCCAACCAGCGCCGTGACCGTTCCTGGCTCCGCCCGGAAAGATATATCCCGCAGAACCTCATGTTGTCCGTCGTAGCTGAAGCTGACGTGGTCAAACTCGACGGTGCCGACAATGTCGCGCAAGGGCACGGTACGTTTGGGATCCCGATCTTCGGGCCGTTCCGCCATGATCTCCTGTGTGCGTTCCAGGCCCGCTAATGCCTCAGTGAGCTGTGTCCCGATGGAAACGATCTGCATGATCGGCGCTACCAGAAATCCGAGCAGCAAAGTGTAGGAGAAGAAGCCGCCGACGGTCAGTGTGCCGGCGAGAATCTGGTGCGCGCCCACGTACATTGTCACCGCGCCTACACCTCCCAGCAGAACGCTGGCGGAAAGGCCCATAACCGACGTCGCGGTCAAAGTGCGCATCACGTTATCGAGCAACCGTCGCACGCCGCCGGCAAAGATCGACTCTTCGCGCTCCTCGGCATGGTATCCCTTGATCACGCGCACTCCGCCGAGCGACTCGGTTAGACGTCCCGTAACTTCGGCGTTAATTTTGCCGCGCTCGCGAAAAATCGGGCGAATGGTCGCGAATGCTTTATTGAGGGCGATGGCAAAACAAGCCAGCGAGCCAACGGCGATAAGAGTCATCTGCGGGCTGGTGCGGAAAAGCAGAACCAGCGCAATGCTTGATGTAACCAACCCGCCCGCGAAATCCACCAGGCCCGTGCCCAGCAGATTGCGCACGCCTTCCACGTCGCTCATGATGCGCGACACCAGATTTCCCGTCTTGTTAGCGTCATAGAAAGCAACAGGAAGGCGGGAAATATGAGCTTGCACTTTCTGCCGCAACTCCGCAATCAGGCGCTGCGCCGCTTTCGAGAGCAATTGCGTCAACGAGAAGGACGTCACTCCCTGAACCAGGGTTGCTGCCAGCACCAGCAATACCAGTGAGCGTAATTGGTCGATGCGGTGCTTGTAGATGACGGTGTCGATCAGGAATTTTGTGGAATAGGGCAGAACCAGCGCGGAGACGCGATTGATGACCATCAGCAAAAAGCCCAACGCCAGCAGGCCGCGGCGCGGACGCATGAGGGCCCAGACTTCCGGCAGAACTGCGCGGAGTCTTTGGAGCTTCGGAGGCTTTGGAGTCTCTTTAACGGGGGAATTCAATCTCTTGTTTGACTCTTTCCAGCGTCGATTTGCTTCATTATTACTGTATTGTGACACGCCCATATCTGCCGTTGTATGCTCGGGTCGTGTCCCGCCCGTCTCCGCCGGACCGTTCGCCGACCCTAGGCCTGTTGCTGGGCCTGCTGGTGACGCTGTCGGCCGTCCTTGCCTATTCGGCCTATATCACCTGGCAGGTGGCCGGCCTACGCAAGCTGCAGACTGAAATGGTGGACCGTAACCGCAAGGATTCCTTGCAGTTGCTCAGAATTCAGAACGACCTGGATCTGCTCGCCGTGGCCATGCGGGATATGGTGAGCAATGACGAACCCTATCCGCTCACCGCATGGGCCGCGCAATTTCAGCGAATACACGCCGATCTCGATGACGCCATGCGCCGGGAGGCGGCTTTGGCCCCCGTTGGACGGACTCCAGAACAAAATGCTTTCCTGGCGAGTTCATTTACGCAATTCTGGGATGCGGTCGATCGCATTTTCACTCTCGCCAATGATCGCAAGGAAAAAGAGGCCCGGGAGCAGATCCAGTTCTCACTGCAGGCGCGGCAGGCTGCTCTTAACACTGCGGTGGCCCGCTTGCTGGTGCAGAACACAGAAAATGAAGAGCAGGCCGGGCAACAGATTGTGCGAATTTACGATCGCGTGCAGCGCCAGGTCTACGTGTTTCTCGCGGCCACGCTGCTGGCGATCCTGCTGAATGGCCTTTCCCTGATCCGCTGGAACCGGCGCCTGTTTGCCCGGATGGCCGAGCTTTCCGAACGGCGCAGCGAACTGGCGCAGAAACTGATTGCAACCCAGGAGTCGACGCTACGGTATATTTCGCGGGAATTGCACGACGAGTTCGGACAGATTCTCACCGCGGTCGGATCGATGCTGGGCCGCGCTGGGACCCATGCGCCCGAGGGTTCCTCCCTGCGTGCCGACTTGCATGAGGTCCGCCAGATTGTCCAAAGCGCGTTGGAGAGCGTGCGAAGTTTGTCCCAGGCGCTGCATCCCGTGATGCTCGACGAGGCTGGACTCGAGAGCACTCTCGACTGGTACATTCCTACCGTGGAACGACAGACCGGAATTGCCATATCCTATGATAAGCAAGGCACGCCCTTTCCGGTGGATGGCGGCGCCGGGGTGCACATCTACCGCGTGCTGCAGGAAGCATTGAACAATGTCGCGCGACATTCGGGCGCGAAACAAGCTTGGGTGCGGTTACGCTTTCTGCCGGTAGGGCTCGAATTGGAAGTGGAAGATCATGGCGTCGGCCTGACCGAGCGTCCGGGAAGACAGGGCATTGGCCTAGTGGCGATGCGCGAACGCTCCGAGCTGATGGGCGGGCAAATTGTGTTCTCGCGGCCGGCCGAAGGCGGCACACTGATGCACCTGACGGTCCCCAGAGAAAGGGCAGAATCCTATGGCCAAGAAGATCACAGTATTGCTCGTGGATGATCACAGCCTGGTTCGACGAGGCTTCCGCCGAATGCTGGAAGACGAGCCAGACATGGATGTTGTCGGCGAGGCGGGCGATGGCGAGCAAGCCATCAAGCTGGCACGCGAGTTACATCCGAACGTGATTGTAATGGATTGTGCACTGCCCGGAACGAACGGTCTGCAGGCCACCCGGCAGATTATGGAAGACCGCCCGGAAACAGCTGTCCTCATGCTTAGCATGCATACCGAAAACACATGGGTGCGTCAGGCAATCGAAGCCGGCGCCAAGGGATACATCCTCAAGAACGCGATGGATCTTGAATTGGGCCCGGCAATCCGGAAAGTTGCATCGGGAAATACCGTGTTCGATCCGCAAGTCGAACAGCAATCCCCGCTGAAGGGAGAGCGCAACGGAGGCCTGACTCAGCGCGAACTCGAAGTCCTGCAGATGATTGTCGACGGGAAGTCGAACAAGGAAATTGCTGCTGTACTCGATCTGAGTGCCAACACGGTAGCAGTGCATCGTGCCAACATCATGAACACGCTGGGAATTCACAAGACTGCGGAACTTGTGGTCTATGCCATTCGCGCCGGGCTGGTGAACGTTTCGTGAATCGACGTTCTTTTCTGTGGGGCGCGGCCAGCCTGACGTCTTTTTCGCACTTGCCGTTGCTGGATGCCCTCGCTATCCAATCCGCGCGATCCGTGGCTACGCAAGCTGGTCCGCCCGGTTTTCGATTTTCTGACATCACATCACAAGCCGGGATTCACTTTGAACACAACAGTGGAGCCTACGGCGGAAAATATCTGCCCGAAACTCTTGGCGCCGGCTGTGCTTTTCTCGATTACGATCGCGATGGCTGGCAGGACATTCTTTTTATCAATGGCATGGACTGGCCGGGCCACAAGACGCGCCGGTCGACAATGCGTCTCTACCACAACAATGGCAACGGCACATTCACGGATGTGACTGCGCGCGCCGGCCTTGATATCGAACTCTACGGTATGGGCGTTGCCGTCGGAGACTATAACAACGACGGCTTTCCCGACATCCTCGTCACCTGCGTTGGACAGAATCGCCTGTTTCGCAATACTGGGAAGGGGACCTTTGTTGACGTCACCAACGCCAGCGGACTGGGCAAGCGCGAAGGTTTCAGCACATCTGCCTTGTGGTTTGACTACGACCGCGATGGGCTTCTTGATTTGTTCGTCTGCAACTATGTGAAGTGGTCGCCCGAGCACGATGTCTTTTGCAGTCTCGATGGCAAGCACAAGTCTTATTGCACGCCCGAGGCTTATCGTGGCGAAACCTGCTGGCTCTTTCGCAATCGCGGCAATGGGACCTTCGAAGATGTCACGGCAGCGAGCGGAATCTTCGACAGCAGCTCGAAGTCGCTGGGTGTAGCACTACTTGATGCGGATCAGGACGGCTGGCCCGATCTTCTGGTTGCGAATGATACCCAGCCCAATAAGCTTTATCGGAACCAGCGCAATGGCACATTCAAGGACTCCGCCGTAGAAGTCGGACTCGCTTTCAGCAATGAGGGCAAGGCCCGCGCGGGAATGGGAGTTGACGTCGCGGATTTCGAGAATTCGGGCGTCCCCGGCGTTGCCATTACAAACTTCGATAACGAAATGATTGGGCTCTACCGGCTGAACAAGAAAAACTTCGAAGACATTGCGGTGCAGAGTGGAGTGGGCCTTGCATCCAAGAGCAGTCTCGGATTTGGCTGCGCGTTCCTGGATGCAAATCTCGATGGATGGCTCGATTTTGCCGTAGCCAACGGGCATATCGATGAAACCGTGCGCAACATTCGCGGCAATGTGGGATATGCCCAGCCACCTCAGCTGTTTCTGAACAGTGGAAGAGGAACTTTTCGGGACATCGCAGCTGAAGTGGACGGAGGCTTCGATCGGCCGAAGGTAGGACGCGGTCTGGCTTACGCCGATTTCGATCGTGACGGTGACCTCGACCTTCTGCTGACCACTAACAATGGTCCGGCGTATCTCTATCGCAACGATCAGTTGGCGGGCAATCGCAGCATCCGCTTTCGTCTGGTAGGGACCAAGTCCAACCGCGACGCAATCGGTGCCGCGGTGCGAATTTCTGCTGGGGGCTTGACGCAGCACCGAGTAGTTAAAGGCGGGTCCAGCTACTTGTCGCAGTCTGAATTACCCGTAACCTTCGGTTTGGAGAAGCGTGACCGTATTGAGACCGTCGTCGTCGATTGGCCAAGCGGAAAAACAGAGGAATACAAAAATCTGGCTGCAGGCCGATGCTACGAATTGGTCGAAGGAAAGGGAATCTCGCCGCTGGATGGCTATTGAGGGCTGACTGTACTGCGACGCTCGGGAGACCGTTGGCCGACGCTTCCACTCGCCACCAAGTCGATCTGCACCGAATCATTCACCCGTAGAAACAGTGTGCTCGGATTTTTCATTCCCCACTTCACATACGGGATCGTGAAATGAACGGCCGCAGTCCAATGGTCTGGACCCATTTCGACATCGGCGGGCACAGTGATCTCGTGGTCGGTTCCATGGATGCTGAAAATGCCACGAACCTGCACTGTGGACTTGCCCTCTGGAGCTACCGTCCCCTGGACCCGGTCCGGCCGAAAAATAATTTCAGGATAGCGTTCGCTCTCCAGAATCTCCCGATGCATCTTGCGGTCTCGCATACCGTTGCCGCTATCGCCGCTCTTCGCATCGACTACGATCACTCCCGAGATCTTTCCGATTAGCGGATCGAACTGCAGCGTGCCCTGTTTCAATTGAAAAGTTCCACGTACGGTGTGAAGTACATCACCCAAGATAAATTTCACGCTGGTGTGTGCCGCATCAAGCTGCAAAACCGTGTCTTGCGCGGTGGCCGCCATCGTCCCAAGGGACACTACCGCCGCCAAGACTAGTTTGCGGCGAAGGATATTCCTGAAAGTCCAGACGTGAGAATGGTTCATTATGCGGTTAACAATCCCCAACCTAGAGTAAGCCCGTCCAAGGCCAGGTTTAGAGGTGACAATGTCCCCACGTGCAAGGCCACCAGTCGCCGGAAGATCTCGGGGCGTCTCCGAAAAACCTGCAGAGTTCGCCGCTGCAGTCTTGGACGTCCGTCGAGCGTAAGCATCAGCTTCGCCATTAGCAGCGGCCGCAGGGCGAGGCGTCGATGTTCTCTCTGGTAGCGGTCCAAGTTATCTTCTCGAAGACAGTCTGCCAACAAAAGCGCTTGGCCAAAGGCAAGGCTCAACCCTTCGCCCGTGACCGCATCGACAGCCCCGGAAGCATCGCCGATCAAGGCGACGTTTGCCCGGCAAACCCGTTTCAGTTTGCGAGTGACCGAAAGCTCGCCTCGCTCCGCCGATGCTGCCCCCGCGGAACTTAACCATGCGTCGAATTCCCGAAAGCCTCGCAAAGCCTCATCCAACCGCAGCTTTGGATCGTGCGACATCAGTCCCACGCATGTCTCTTCATCGCTTACGCCTGCCACGTAGATCTGGCAGCGCTGCCCCCAATGGACCTCCATCCGGTCAGACCAGGGAGCGATTCGATAGTGGCGCCGAAAGGCATAACGAAAATCCTTTCGGTGATAAGCGTCTAGATTGGCCCAGCGCCGTACCCGCGAGTTTCCGCCATCGGCTCCGACGATCCACTTCGCGCCGATCCGGCGAATTCCGAGGCAGACTTCCTGCGCAGAAATGCCGGTCACAGGCGTCCGCCACAAGAATTCGATCCCCAGGCTCTGCGCACGCTCCGTCATGATGCGATGCAGCGTGGTTCGCCGGACGCCAAAGCCACATGTTCCTGGAAACTCCGCGTCTGCGGCCAGCCCCGAAGCGAGAAACCGCACACCTCGGAGCGGGTGGCATTCCTTCGATCCGAAAGTGATTCCCAGACGCTCAAGCGCAGCCATACCATCGGGCATCAGGCCCTCGCCGCAGGGCTTGTCAATCGGAGGGTTCGCGCCGTCAGCGACCAGCACTCGAAACCCCCGTTTCCGTGCGGCAATCGCCGCCGCCAGCCCAGCCGGGCCACCACCAATTACGAAGACGTCTGTGGATTCCACAACCGTGATTACCTCACCACTGCAAGAGCACAAGCTCCGAACAGAATCCCGGCCCCATAGCCGCAAGGATGCCTAACGTTCCGGGCTCGGGACGGCGGTTCTTCATCACGTCCTCGAGCACAACCAGCACCGAGGCTGACGAAAGATTTCCTACCTTGCGCAGGCAGTCCCAGGAGGCATCCAGCTGTCCATTGTGCAGGTCGAGCGCGTCTGCGGTAGCCTCCAACACTTTGGGTCCACCTGTGTGCAATACCCAGCTCTTCACGTCGCTGCGCTGATATCCGTGATCGGCAAGGAATGAATCCACGCCTTGACCCAGATGCTCGCGAATCAGAACCGGAACTTCCGGCGACAGCGTGATGCGGAAACCTTTCTCCGAAACGTTCCAGCCCATCATTTCTTCGGTGTTCGGGTAAAAAATGGACCGAGTCGCCACAATCTTAGGTCCCAGTGCATCGAGTTCTTCACCCGTGACGATTACGGCAGCAGCGCCATCGGCAAACAATCCGGAGGAAATGAGATTAGCCACTGTCAAGTCTTCCCGCTGCAGGGTAAGAGAGCAGAGTTCTACCGACACCAGCGCTGCGGCTTGTGAAGGATAGGCGCGCACGTAGTCCGCGGCCCGCGCAATTCCCGCAGCGCCGGCAACACAACCCAGTCCAAAAATCGGAACGCGGCGGATGTTCGGCGAAAGCCCCATGCGGTTAATTAGAAGTGCGTCAATGGATGGGCTCGATATACCCGTCACCGACGTGAAAAACAAGGCTCCCAACTCACGCGGCTGCAGACCAGCATGATGCAGTGCCAGGCAAAGTGCCTGTTCGCCGAGTTCCTGCCCCACCTTAATCCAAACGTCATTCGCCTGACCGAAAGTGGTGAGGTTGTAGTAGTCCTCGGCCGGCATCGCCAGGTAGCGGCCATCCACCGTTACGTTGCGATGCAATCGTGCCAGCGTCTGAGGGCTCCTGAGGCGATCTCCCCAGTACTCCTGCAACTTCTCAAGAAGAAATTTTTGGGAATAGTAATGCTTTGGAAAGGCGCTTGCTGCGCTGGCAATCTTCATAAGTGTCAGATCCCGGTGTCGGTCCGGCACGGAGCCAGCGCTCAACCCGCCCGGTAAGCCGGCACGGAAGTTTAGATGGCAGGGCGCTGACTTCAGTTGCACCGGCGTTAGTTACGTGCCGGTCAGAGTATTTTCGCAATACTCTGGCATTCGTTTGTCACACTTTTGTTAAATTAGGCCGCGCCCGCTATGCTACCACTTAGCAAGCTCTGAGTCGCCAGATTCAGAACTTACCCCACGGAACGGCCTCTGGCGAAGGCTCCTCTACTGCGTCACCACGATTGAAGTCGGAGTATTTCCCGCGGAGTAAGTCGCTACCGATGTCAGTGTGCCGTTGGTCGAATTCAGTCCAAAAATCTGAATGCCGCCGGATTGGCTTCCCACCAGCAGGTACTTGCCACTCGGATCCGCGGCTAAAAAGCTGGGTTGCGATCCGGTGGTGAACGGCGAATTCGAAAGAGTCGTCAGCGTGCCATCAGACGCAATCGTATAGGCAGCGATGTTGCTCGATCCCTCATTCGCCACATACAAATACTTGCCGGAAGGGTCCACGAGAAGTGAGAGAGGCGCGGAGAACGATATGCCGAGCGGAGAGCCTGAAATCTGGGTCAGTGCTCCGTCCGACCCAATGGTGAACTCTGAGATCGAATTGTCTCCAAAGTTGGCCGCGTAGAGATGCGCTCCCGAAGGATCAATCGCCAGGCCATAAGGATTCGTTCCGGCCGTAAACGGCGATCCGGCAACCGGCGTGAGGGTTCCCGCGTTCAGACTGAAAGCTTGCACAACTCCCGGAGAGCCGGCGCCAGTTACGTAGAGAAAGCTTCCCGACGGCGACAATTTCATGTTGAGCGGGAGAATGCCAATGGGAAATGGCGAGCCCGTGACCGCAGTAAGGGCGCCACTGGTGGAGTTGATCGAGAACGCGGAAATGCTGTTCGTGCCGGCATTAGCCACGAACAGAAAGCTCCCAGCAGAATCCATGGCCAGCAGGATCGGCGTAGTGCCAACAGACGGTCGCGGCGTCACCTCGGTGAGTGCTCCGCTGCTGGCGATAGTGAACAGCGACAAGTCGCTCTCGCCCGAGTTTGCGACATATAAAAACTTCTTTGACGGATGAACCACAATGGATCGGGCTGCCAAGCCCGCCGTGAATGGACTTCCGGTAAGTGCGGTCAGCACGCCGGAGTTCGGATCCTCCCGGTACACCTGCACTTGGTTGGCTGCTGGAATGGTTGCATAAACATAATGGCTTGAGGTGCTGCCACACCCGATCCAGGTCGCAAGGCTCACACAGACAAAAGACACAACCGCCACTTTCTTAAGCATCCATAACTCCCGGGAAAATTTGTGAACTGAAAAACAAAAATGCGACAACAGCTGATCCGTCGGGAGACACTATCCGGCGGATGGACTGCTCAACTTATCGCTTGTACTCATATCATACCGGGACTGTTCGTTCCGGCAACAGTTCTTGCTTAGCGGTTGCGATGCGCTTATAGCCACTATCCGAGCAGCCTATGCTAAATGGATTTGAAAAGGGACTGCGTCCAGCCGTAACGCTACTGAAAAGATTTATGGAACCAGTTCTAGGCTGTTCCGATGCACGTCTTCTCCACTCAGGTTGCATGCCTCTCAAACGAAGTCGGATTTCACTCTCGAAGTAAAAATTCGTCAACGTATGTAAAGCTAAATGAATTTCGGGGCGGCAAATAACTCAGTGCGCGGGGCTGGGCCGCGGGGTGCCCGGCGCGGACGTGTCCGGCAACGCGTGATCTTCGCCGCCCCGCAAAGCAAGCCGCAGACGGTCAAGGTAGACATAAACCACCGGTGTGGTGAACAGCGTCAGCGCCTGGCTCACAATCAATCCGCCGACGATTGTAATTCCCAGTGGCCGGTGCAATTCAGAGCCGGTTCCTTTTCCCAGCGCCAGTGGCAGACCCCCGAGCAGAGCTGCCATCGTCGTCATCATGATCGGACGAAAGCGCAGAATGCATGCGTCATAGATCGCTTCCGCCGGCTTCTTCCCCTGCGTACGCTCCACTTCCAGCGCCACGTCGATCATCATGATTGCGTTCTTCTTCACCAGTCCGATCAGAAGGATGATGCCGATCGTCCCGATCACATTCAGTTCGTTGTGCGTCAGCAGCAAAGCCAGAAGCGCGCCCACGCCGGCCGACGGCAGCGTCGAAAGAATCGTGATCGGATGAACGTAACTCTCGTAAAGCATCCCCAGCACGATGTAAACCGTAATTAGCGCCGTGAGAATAAGGATGGGTTCACTCGAGAGCGAATCCCGGAAAGCCGCGGCCGTGCCTTGAAAGCTGGCCTCAATGGTCGCTGGGAACCCGATGGTGCGCTCGGCGCTCTCAATGACTTGAGTGGCCTGGCCTAAAGAAATTCCAGGCGCCAGGTTAAATGAAATCGTGACCGAGGGAACCTGCCCCTGGTGATTCACCGCCAACGGAGTGTTGGTGGACTGAAAATGCGTAAATGCCGCCAGCGGCACGGGAGTGCCGTTGGACGAGCGCACATAAATGTTCTGCAGCGCTTCCGTCGTCTGCTGAAATTGTGGCGCCACTTCCATCACCACGTGATACTGATTGAGCAGCCGGTACATGGTCGAAACCTGCCGCTGGCCGAATGCGTCATAGAGTGCGTTGTCCAGGCTTTGCGGGGTCACTCCCAGCCGGCTGGCGGTGTCGCGATCGATGACGAGCTTAGCTTGCAACCCGCGATCCTGCTGGTCCGTATTCACATCCCGCAATTCCGGCAAAGTCTTCAGCTTCTCCAGTAACCGCGGCGACCAGTTGTTCAAGTCGTCGAGGTTCTCACCCTGCAACGTGTACTGATACTGTGCTCCGCCGAAACGTCCGCCAATGGTCAGATCCTGAGCTGACTGTAGAAAGAGCGTCGCACCGGGCACGACCGCCAACCTGCCCCGAAGACGGTTGATGACATCGTCTGCGGTCACAGTCGGACAAGATTGCCAGAAGTGTTTTGTGTGGCAAACGTTGCGTTGCTCTAGTGGTTTCAACATGACGAAGAATCGCCCCTGGTTGGAAGCGGTGTTTCCACCGGCGAATCCAACTACCGTGCTGACCGCCGGGTCCTTCATCACGATCCCCACATACCGTTCCATCTTGTCGCGCATCGACTGGAACGAGATGTCCTGCGCCGCCTGAACTGAACCCATGATCCGCCCAGTATCCTGCTGCGGAAAGAAACCCTTGGGCACGATGATGTAGAGGTAGACGCTCAGGCAAGCCACGAGAATGGTCGCCAGCAGCGTCACGGGCTGGTGCGCCAACACCCACCGCAGCGCGTGGCGATATGTGACAAGAGTCTTGTCGAAGGCCCACTCGCTAGTGCGATAGAAGAAATTGTGCCGCTCGCCCTGCGCCGGCTTTAGAAATCTTGCGCACATGGTCGGAGTAGTCGTGAGCGACACCAGCAATGAAACTGCGATGGCAACGCTCAGCGTAACTGCAAACTCGCGGAAGAGCCGTCCCACAATTCCGCCCATCATCAACAGAGGAATAAAGACGGCCACCAGCGAGGTGCTCATCGAAAGCACGGTGAAGCCAATCTCTGAAGCTCCCTTGAAAGCCGCCTGTAGCGCGCCCATGCCCTGCTCTACGTAGCGCGTAATATTCTCCAGCACTACAATCGCGTCGTCTACTACAAACCCGGTAGAGATCGCCAAAGCCATCAGCGACAGATTGTCGAGACTGTAGCCCAGCAGGTACATCACTCCGAACGTTCCCACGAGCGATAGCGGCACCGCGATGCTGGGGATGATTGTGGCCCGCACGGTGCGCAGGAATGCGAACACCACCAGAATTACCAGGATGATGGAAAGTATCAGCGTGAACTCAATGTCTTTCACCGAAGCCCGCACGGTTACGGTACGGTCCATGGCTATTGTGAGATCAATCGAAGGTGAAATCGACGATTGCAGGAACGGCATCAGGCCCAGCACCCGGTCAACGGTCGAAATGATGTTGGCTCCGGGCTGCCGAAACACAATGATCAGCACGCTGGGCTTGCCGTTCGCCAGTCCAATGTTGCGCGTGTCAGAAACCGAATCCTGCACTTCGCCGACATCCCCCAGCCGCACCGGCGCGCCGTGGCTATAGGCCACGATCAGCGAACGGTATTGGTCCGCCGTGAACAGCTGATCGTTGGCGCTGAGTGACCACGAGTTGGTCGCGTCGGAAACCTGTCCCTTGGCGCGGTTCGCGTTCGCCGCGTTCAGCGCATTCCGCACCGTATCCAGTCCGACACCCAGCTTGTTCAGCAGCGTCGGATTCAGTTCCGCCCGCACCGCGGGTTGCGCCGCGCCACCCACGAACACCTGGCCTACTCCTTCCACCTGGGCCAGCTTTTGCGCGAGGATCGAGTCGGCCGCGTCGTACATCTGCGGCACCGTCATCGTGTCCGAAGTCAAGGCGAGAATCAGAATGGGTGCATCCGCCGGATTGGCCTTGCGATAGCTCGGATTGCTTGGGAGATTCGCGGGGAGTTGGCTGCGAGCGGCATTGATCGAAGCCTGAACATCCCGTCCCGCGGCATCAATGTTGCGGTTCAAGTCAAATTGCAGGACGATGCTGGTCGTGCCCAGCTGGCTCGTGGAAGTCATCTGGTTCACGCCCGAGATGCGCCCGAATTGCCGCTCCAGCGGAGTCGCCACGGCGGACCCCATCGTCTGCGGGTCCGCACCCGGAAGTCCAGCCCCAACGCCAATCACCGGAAAATCGACCCTCGGCAGCGAGGCTACTGGCAGAAAATTGAAGGCGAGAATGCCGGAGAGCAGCAGCGCCGCCGCCAACAGCGACGTTCCAATCGGGCGCTTGATGAATGGAGCCGAGATGTTCATTGTCTAATCTGCCGACATGGGCTCTAGTGGAATTGAATTCCCCACCTTGTACCGTTCGAACCGATGCGCCAGCCGGTCAAACCACAGGTAAACCACCGGCGTTGTATAAAGCGTGAGCAGCTGGCTGAGCAGCAATCCGCCAACGATCGTGATCCCGAGGGGACGCCGTAACTCCGCGCCGGTGCCGGATCCCAGCGCCAGGGGCAGGCCACCCAGCAACGCCGCCATGGTCGTCATCATGATTGGGCGGAAACGCAGCAGGCAGGCCTGGTAGATCGCCTCCTCCGGCGGTTTGCCCTCGTTGCGCTCGGCATCGAGAGCGAAATCGATCATCATGATGGCGTTCTTCTTCACGATACCGATCAGAAGAATGATGCCAATCAACGCCACTACCGTCAGATCGTTTCCTGTAATCTGCAAAGCGAGAATCGCACCCACGCCAGCCGACGGCAATGTCGAAAGAATGGTGACCGGGTGGATGTAACTCTCATACAAAACTCCCAACACGATATAGACCGTGATTACGGCCGCGAGAATCAACCACGGTTCCGACGAGAGCGAATTCTGGAACGCGGCCGCCGTCCCTTGAAACGCCGCGTGGACACTGGCCGGCAACTGAATTTCTTTTTCCGCCCGCTGAATGCCCCGCGTAGCTTCTCCAAGCGACGCTCCCGGCGCCAAGTTAAACGACAGCGTCACCACCGGAAACTGGCCCTGATGATTGACCGCGAGTGACGCACTTGTTGAGTGCATTCGTGTAAAAGCGGAGAGCGGCACCGGCGTCCCACTTGTCGTCACGGCCGCTGCGTTGGCGGTGGGAGCTCCAGAATTCGGCGTCGAGCTGCTGGGCCTGATGTAAATGTCTTGCAGCGATTCCGGGCTATGAGCGAAGGTCGGTAGAACCTCCAGCACCACGTGATACTGATTCAGCTGGGTAAAGATCGTAGAAACCTGTCGCTGTCCGAAAGCGTCGTAAAGCGTATTGTCGATGGCCTGCGGCAGTATCCCCAGGCGCGACGCCGTATCACGATCGATCGTGATGTTCGTCCGCAGCCCATTGTTGAGCTGGTCGGTGGCCACATCTCTCAGCTCAGGAATGGTGCGCAGCTTATCGACCAGCTTCGGCGTCCATTGCGACAGTTCCTGCGCGTCCGCATCTTCAATGGAATACTGAAACTGTGTCCGGCTCACGCGGTCTTCCACCGTTAGATCCTGAACCGGCTGCATGTAGAGCGTAATGCCATTGACCTTCTCCAGTTCCGGCTGCAACCGCCGGATCATCGCAGAAGCGTCGTCGCTGCGCTGATCGCGTGGCTTCAGATTGATCTGGATCCGGCCGCTGTTCGGCGTTTGATTTGTTCCGTCCACCCCGATGAAGGACGACAGGCTGTCCACGTCTTTATCTTTCAGAATGATCTTCGCCAACTCCTGTTGGCGTTGCGCCATGGCCTCAAATGAAACACTGTCCGGAGCTTCCGACACGCCCAGAATCACGCCCGTATCCTGCACCGGGAAAAATCCTTTGGGGACGACCACGTAGAGGACCAGCGTTAGAACCAGAGTGCCGAGGGTGATCAGCAAGGTCGCAGTCTGATGCTTCAGCACAAATTTCACAGTGCGGCCATAAAATGCGATCACGCGGTTGTAATAGTCTTCCGTGACCTCGTAGAAACGTCCCTTCTCGCCCTCCTTGCGATGCTTCAGAAGCTTGGCGCACATCATTGGCGTCAAGCTCAGCGACACCGCCGCCGATACCAGAATCGTTACCGCCAGCGTCACCGCAAACTCGCGGAACAACCGGCCCACGATATCTCCCATGAACAACAGAGGAATCAAAACGGCGATCAGCGAAACCGTCAAAGAAACGATGGTGAACCCAATCTGTCCCGATCCTTTCAACGCGGCGTCGAGAGGCGAATCTCCGGCTTCGAGATATCGGTCGATGTTCTCGATCATGACGATCGCATCATCCACCACGAATCCCGTGGAGATGGTCAACGCCATCAGCGTCAGGTTGTTGAGGCTGTATCCGAGCACGTACATCACACCGAAAGTTCCCACGAGGGATAGCGGTACGGCTACGCTAGGGATAAACGTCGCGCGCAGGTTCCGCAGAAAAAGGAAAATGACGACGACAACCAGTGCGATTGTCAGCATCAATTCGAATTCAACGTCTTTAACCGAAGCCCGGATGGTCGTAGTCCGGTCGGTGAGAATCTGTACTTTCACCGCCGAAGGCAGCGACGCCTGCAGTTGCGGCAGCAATTTCTTGATCCGGTCGACCACGCTGATGATGTTTGCGCCGGGCTGCCGCTGGATGTTCACGATCACCGCCGGCGTCAGATTCATCCAGGCCGCAAGGCGAACATTTTCGGTCCCGTCAATTACGTTGGCCACATCACTCAACCGTACCGGCGCGCCGTTGTGATATGCCACGACAATCGGCTTGTACTGCTCGCTGGAAAAAAGCTGGTCGTTGGCCCCGATCGTGTACGACTGGCGCGAACCGTCGATCACGCCTTTCGCTTGGTCCACGTTGGCCTGCGCCAGCGCGGTGCGCAGATCTTCCAGGCTCAGCCCGAACGAAGCGAGCGCGGTGGGATTGGCCTGTATGCGCACCGCCGGCTTCTGTCCGCCGCTGATCGAAACCAGTCCTACGCCCGGCAACTGCGAGATTTTCTGCGCCAGAGCCGTGTCCGCCAGGTCTTCCACCTTCGACAACGGAAGCGAGTCCGAAGACATCGCCAGCGTCAGGATTGGCGCATCGGCGGGGTTCACCTTGTTATAGATGGGAGGGTTCGGAAGGTCTTGTGGCAGATATGTCGAGGCAGAATTGATCGCCGCCTGCACCTGTTGCTCTTCTACGTCAATGTTCTGATCGAGACTGAATTGCAGCGTGATGACCGAACTGCCAAACGAACTCGTCGAAGTCATCTGGCTCAATCCCGGCACTTGCCCGAATTGCCGTTCCAGCGGCGAAGTCACCGACGATGCCATCACCTCGGGATCCGCTCCGGGATAGAACGTCACCACTTGGATTGTCGGGTAATCCACCTCGGGCAGTGCAGAGACCGGCAGTTGCATAAACGCAACCCAGCCCACCAGCAGCACGCCCACCATCAACAACGTGGTCGCAACCGGACGCAGAATGAATAGTCGTGAAGGACTCATGTGCCCGGAGTTCCTGATGCCGCCGGACTTGCGTTCGGGCGCCCGCTCGCCCCGCCAGCGCGCGGCTCCACCGTGCTTCCCGTCTGCAATTTGTCCTGGCCGTCGGTCACTACCAAGTCGCCCGGGTTCAGCCCGTTGGTGACCGCCGTCGTATTTCCTTGTGTAAGCGACACTATTACTTGGCGCGCCTCCACCGTCTTGTCCGGTTTGACCGCGTAGACGAATGTTCCTTGCGGCCCGTGCAGAATTGCTGCTGTCGGCAACACCGTGCTGTTTTTTCTGGTCTCCAGCAACAGATTGGCATTGACGAACTGGTTGGGCCAAAGCTGACTGTCTTTGTTGTCAAACACGGCTTTGAGTTTTGCCGTACCGGTGGTCTGATCAATCTGGTTGTCGATGGTCAGCAGTTTGCCAGTGGCCAGCTTCGTTTGATCATCGCGGCTGAAGGCGTCCACTGTGAGCGTTGCCCTCTTCATGTGCTGAGCCACGGATGGCAAAACATCCTCGGGCAGGGTGAAGATCACCGCGATCGGATCCAATTGCGTGAGAACCAGCATGGGGTTGGCATCAGTCGCGTGGACTATATTTCCCGGATCTACCTGCCTCAGACCTATCCGGCCGTTGAAGGGCGCAGCGATGTGGCAGTAAGCGATCTGCAGCTTCGCATTGTCGATCAGCGCCTGGTCATTGTTTACCGTCCCCTGAACCTGGTGTACGAGCGCGCGTTGCGTGTCTACTTGCTGCTGCGAAATACTGCCGGAGGGAATCAATGCGGTATCACGATCCAGATTCAGTTTGGCATCGCCAAGTTGTGCCTGGTCACGCGACAGCTGTGCCTGCGCTTGCTCCAGCTGTACCTGAAAGGGACGGGAGTCTATCTCGATGAGCAACTGTCCTTGCTTGACGGTTTGTCCTTCTTTCACCGCGACCTGCATGATTTGCCCGTCGACCCGGCTCTTAATGTTGGCCGTGTTGAATGCTGTGACCGATCCCAAGCCAGATAGATAGACAGGCATGTCCTGCTTTTGCACGGGCGCAATAGAAACTGAAACTGGCCGTGGCGCCGCAGCGTGCGCCTGCTGCTGTTTGGAATCCGCGCCACTGCAGGCGGAGAAAGATGCAACGAGTATCGCGAGCGCGATGATCAGCACGAGACGGTAAGGAGAACCGATGCCGCTCAGCGATTTTCGTTGAGAACCGACCGCACCGAGCAGGTTTAGATCGAACATCTTCAAGGTTTGTTCCCCGGCCGGCTCTTCACAAATTCGGCCTCAATTATGACAAGTATTAGACGTGCGCTTATTAGACTCGGTTGCGGGAAGACGAGCTTGGGGACGCAAGAAATGACACTATTCCTATGGTTTGCCGCTTATGAGCGTGGATCGGAGCCAGAATGCGATTGAAACAGCAAAGTCGCTCTAATCCAGCATCAACCGAGGTCCGAAGCAGGTCAAGGATGGAAACGGAGTTTTACAAATCTTTACTCGCCGTTGACGGTTTCTTTACGTCGTAGAGGGTTGCAGCGCGGCGGGAGCCGGGTGTTTTTCTTCGTACGCGGCAATCGCGGCTTCGTACTGCAAGGTGAGCCCAATATCGTCCAGACCGTTCAGTAAGCACTGCCGCACGAACTCATCAATCTTGAACGCGGCGCGAAATCCTCGATCGTCGCGCACCTCGCATTGCTCCAGGTCAACCGTGAGTTCATAGCCGCTGATCTCGAGTGCTCGCCGCATCAGTTCAGCGACTTCACTTTCACTCAGAAGGACCGCGAGGAATCCGTTCTTGGTGCTGTTGTTGGCGAAAATATCCGCGAACGAAGCCGCGATCACCGCCCGAAAACCAAAATCCGCCAGTGCCCACACTGCATGCTCGCGAGAGGAACCGCACCCGAAATTTTTCCCTGCCACCAGAATGCTCGCGCCCTGGTAGCGCGGCTGATCTAGAACGAAATCCGCATTCTTCTTTCCGTCCGCACTGAAGCGCCAGTCATAAAACAGAAATTGGCCAAATCCGGTGCGCTCAATCCTCTTCAGGAACTGCTTGGGAATAATCTGGTCAGTATCTACATTGATCCGGTCGAGCGGCGCCACCAGCCCACGATGCACACGAAAGGGTTTCATCGCATACCTCCAGAGGAACTGCCTAGGATTAGTTTGGGAACGGAAGCAACTGTGTAGTTTTCCGAAGAAATCTGATTTTGGGTGGCGCAGCGTTTCAACGCTGCGATAAAGCCGCTCTCAACTTGTACGGGCTTTAGCCCCTGAGGGACTTGGCGCGGCTCAGAACCATCCCCGCTCATTGAAACTTCCAATTCCGTATGTCGGTGAAGTGCCCGGCAATCGCCGCCGCCGCCGCCATCATCGGACTTACCAGATGTGTCCGTCCTCCGCGTCCTTGCCGTCCCTCAAAATTGCGGTTGCTGGTCGAAGCGCAACGTTCGCCCGGCTGCAAAATGTCGGGATTCATCCCCAAACACATCGAGCATCCCGACTCGCGCCACTCGAATCCGGCATCGAGAAAAATCTGGTGCAGCCCTTCCCGCTCGGCTGCCCTCTTCACGGTCTGCGATCCGGGCACGACCATGGCGCGCACCTTCGGACTTACGTGATGCCCCTTCGCCACCCGCGCCGCGGCCCGAAGATCCTCAATGCGGGAGTTCGTGCACGACCCAATGAACACCCGGTCGATTCCAATGTCTTCAATCCTCTTTCCCGGCTCCAGACCCATGTACTGCAAGGCCAGTTCGGTCGCCCGCTGGTCACCATTTTTCAATCCTCCGGGTTCGGGGACGCGCCCCGTCACCGGCGCCACCATCCCTGGATTCGTCCCCCAGGTTACAAACGGGCAAAGCTGCGATGCATCCATCTGCACGATCTTGTCAAACGATGCTCCTTCATCCGTGGGCAAGTTGCGCCACTCCTCCGCGGATTTCTCCCACGCGCCGTCAGTCGGAGCAAATCGTTTTCCCTTCACATATGCGAACGTCGTCTCATCCGGCGCCACCATCCCAGCGCGCGCGCCCGCCTCGATGCTCATGTTGCACAGCGTCATGCGGCCTTCCATTGACAGGCCGCGCACCGCTTCCCCTGCGTACTCGATCACGTGTCCGGCTGCACCATCGGTCCCAATTTGCCCGATGATTCCCAGCGCCAGATCCTTTGCGCCCACACCCTCAGCCAGCCGACCGCGTACATCGATCTTCATCGTTTTCGGCTTCTGCTGCGCCAGGCACTGCGTGGCCAGAACGTGTTCCACCTCCGATGTGCCGATACCAAAGGCCAGCGCTCCGAATGCCCCGTGGGTGCTGGTATGGCTGTCGCCGCAGACGATCGTCATCCCCGGCCGCGTCAACCCCAGTTCCGGCCCGATCACGTGGACGATCCCTTGCTCCGGCGAGTCCATGTCGAAGAGCTGCACGCCGAATTCCTTGCAGTTTTTCTGCAATGCTTCAATCTGCCGCGCGGCAATCGCATCGGTGATCGGAGTGCCACGCGGCTCAGTCGGAATGTTATGGTCCACGGTAGCAACGGTTCGGGATGGCTGTCTAACCGCCCTTCCCGCAGCCCGCAAGCCATCAAACGCCTGCGGAGAAGTCACCTCATGCACCAGATGCAGATCGATGTAAATGATAGGAGACCGACCGTCCGGCTGGGCTACCAGGTGGGCATCCCAGATTTTTTCGAATAGTGTGCGCTTCGCAGACATGAATGTGATGCGGCCTGAGCGGTGCTAAGGCCAGCCAAAGGATTAGATTCCAGTCTGTAGTTTTTCACAGACCGCAGCAGGGAGCAAGTTCGCGAAGTCGATGTCGCGAGTTCGAAGTCCGACCGAGGTCCGAGGTCCGGTTTTCTTACTGGCTATAAAACTTCCCGCCTAGCTTCTGATCGCATCCTCCGCCGCGAGCGTTCTCCCAGTTCATCTGGATCAGCCAGTGATGCGCGGCGGCGGTTGTATTGTATGCGCCATTTCCCAGCGATCCCGTCACCGGACCCCACTTCCACGCACACTTGTCTCCGTTTTCGTTGCCGCTGGTGTCGTACCAGGCATTCAGGTCGGGATCGCTGATCGCCTCATTGGTCTCGTGAGCCATGATCGACGCCATGCCGTCCGCGCCGCTATCGCCGTTCGGACTCACGGCTTGTTCCTCGCACGCGTTCGGACAACGATCCGGATTCCCCACAAACGCGATCTTAATATCCGATCCGGAGATCCTGGCGTGAGTGTGCCAGCCACAATACCGCGTACAGAAGCCGGAGGTCTCGCTTACGTCCGAGGAAGTGAGGACGAAATACAGTCCATTCGCATCTTTGGGCAGCACCCGGTTGCTGATTGCCTGGGCCACAACCGCGGTTACGGTTGCATCGCTAAGCGTCATTCCCCGGGAATAGTAGTCGTTCGCCGATGCCATCAGAGCGAAATTACCCGTCGCCGCGCGGGATCTGTCGGTGTAGGTCGAATTTATCCGAGCATAGGCTGTTCCTCCCAATCCGCCAACGCTGAACAGCATAGTCAGTAGGTCTTGCGTCGTCACGCTGTCGGAGGGCGCGGGCCCAGTCAAAAAATTCCCATACCAGATGAAGTACAGGTTCACCGTCCCGCCCATCACGGGCCCGCCGTGGTAGAAGATGCCGTTGGTCGTCGCTCCTTTTTGGGGCGCGCCCCAGACCCGCGGCGGCCGCGCCGCTGGCGCCACGTGTCCCCAACCTTTTCCACTTGGCACTAGATGCGTAGCGTCGCGGGTTGTCTGCGCGGCGGCAGAAATGAGAGTGCACAACAGAACAGCGGTCAGCCTGAAGTATCTCAATCGATCCTCCTATGGTGGCGCTATTTTTCCGGGAGACCTAGCAGGGCATGACTTTAGCCGTGCCGTAAGTGCTGACAATTCGCTCGGCTTCACAGTTTGCTGAAAAACTCCAGTCTTGCTTTAGTTTTGAAAGGGCGCGGCTTCAAGCCGCGCCGTAAGTGCCACAAAATCAATCCGGCTTCAGCCGCGGAAGTTGCTACCTCCGATTGCAATGCCACTTTTTCAACAAACTGTTCAGCCGCTGGGGTTGCATTTCTCTTCCCAGATGCGGTTTTCCCACAGCTTGCCAAGGGAGGGTTAAAAGCTGTGGTACTTTGTCAGACGGAAGCCCGGCACGGCTGAGGGTTCACCCCACAAGACACCATCGGCAGTTTCCAAAATCTCTTTAGCTCTGCCACGCTTCTGAAAGCAATGGCAAACCACAAACGGCTAAAAACGATTCAGCTGCATAGTTTGCCGAAAACCCTGTGGGTGGCGCAGCGTTTCAACGCTGGGATCAGGCGTCTCTTCTGTACGGGCTTTGGCCCTCGAGGTTATTATGAGAGCAGCTTTTACCGCTCCGGAATTTTTTTCGGAACCATGATTGACCGAATTACGATCAGCCGAACATGATTAACGGAAAACGAATCGCGGTCGTGATGCCGGCCTACAATGCGGAGAAGACCCTTGAGGTTACTGTGGGCGAACTGCCGGATCTGGTGGACATTCGTATTCTGGTGGACGACCACAGCTCCGACAGGACCGTGGATCTCGCCAATCGCATGGGCCTGTATGTCTTTCAGCACGATCGCAATTACGGCTATGGCCGTAACCAGCAGACCTGCTATCGGGAAGCCTTGGCCGCCGGTGCCGATGTCGTGATCATGCTTCACCCCGACTACCAATACACTCCGCATTTGGTTACGGCGCTGTCCAGCATGGTGGCCTACGATGTCTATGACGTGGTGCTGGGCTCGCGAATTATCGGGGGAACCGCCCTGCGTGGCGGTATGCCTGTGTATAAATATGTTGCCAACCGGCTGCTCACCGCATTTGAGAATCTTTTCCTCCGCGTCAAGCTGTCGGAGTACCACACTGGATACCGCGCCTTCAGCCGCAAAGTACTTACGGAGCTACCCCTCCTCGAAAACTCCGACGACTTCGTCTTTGACAACCAGATGCTCGCCCAGTGCGTACACTTCGGCTTCCGCATCGGAGAAGTCTCCTGTCCCACAAAGTACTTCGAAGAGGCTTCGTCCATTAACTTCCGCCGGAGCGTGAAGTACGGCTTCGGCGTGCTCGCCACGACATTGCAGTTCGCTTTGCAGAAAGCGGGCATCATCCACCTTCGGCGCTTCAGCGATAAAGGCCGCAAGCTGGACCCCGGCTATCCCAGCTACTATGCGCGTCGCACTGAAACGGCGCACAACGCCTAAGCCCCTTGTCCTTAATTGCCACGCCCGGATCTGAACTCATGGTCATTGGATGACGGCCGAAGCAACCGTCTTCAGAATTGACGCGGAATTGACGCGACCGAACCCCCGCCCCTAGAATCAAAAGGTAAGCAGCGAATTCCTACAATCGTTGTAAGTCATACATCCCATGCCCCTTTACGAATACGAGTGCAAGAAGTGCCATCACCGCTTTGAGAAAATCCAGAAGTTCTCCGACAAGATGGTCAAGAAGTGTCCTGAATGCGGCGGTCCCGTCGAACAGATGATCTCCGCGCCCGCAGTGCAATTCAAGGGGTCGGGATGGTACGTGACCGATTATGCCAAGAAATCCTCATCGCCGGGATCTTCGGGCGGCGGTGATTCCGAATCGAAAGGCTCCAAAGACAAGAAGGAAGACAAGTCCAAGTCTGACAGCGCTAAGTCGGATGGTTCCAAGTCGGACGGTGCAAAATCTGAGAGCTCAAAGTCGGAGACTTCCTCGAAAGAAAACTCCTCCAGGGAAAATAGTTCCACTTCGAAGAGAAGCGACAAGCAAAAGCAGTGAGACGCTTACGTACCTCGGCTGCTTCACGCCGATACTCAGTACCGTCAAACCTGACCGCGTTATTTCGCTACTTCAACTCACGTTCAAAGTGATCCTCAATCATGTGAAACAGATGAACCCGCGCCTCTTTGCCGGCAATGCTGTGAGTCTTATTGGGATAGATCATCAGACGAAACTGCTTGCCGGCCTTGATCAGCGCATCGATCATCTGGATGCTGTTCTGAAAGTGCACGTTGTCATCGCTCGTGCCGTGCACCAGCATCAGCGCGCCATGTAACTTTTCCGCGGACTTCGTTACATCCGACTCTGCGTACCCCTTCTGATCGTCCTTAAGCAAACCCATATAACGCTCGGTGTAAATCGTGTCGTAATTGAGTTGACTGGTAACGGGCGCTACGCAAACTCCCGCCCGGAACCGGTCCGAATGCGTCATCGCGTAAAGCGTCATCGATCCGCCATTTGACCATCCCCAGATTGCCATCCGATCTTTGTCCAATTGCGGATACCGTTCGAGCAGCTGATCAAGCGCATTGAGTTGATCCCTCAGTTCGATGGCGCCGAACTCATGACGGATCGCAGCCTGGAATTTGCGGTCACGTCCGGGCGTGCCTCGGTTGTCGACCGCGAAAATAGCGAAGCCCTTGCGCGCCAGAATCTGGTCGAAGAGTGCGCTCGATCCGCCCCAGCCTTTAAGCACAAGCTGGGCTGCGGGGCCACCGTACACATTCACAATCAGAGGAATCTTTCCGCCGCTGGGCACGTTCGGTGGCAGAAGCAACCGTCCATAAAGAGTCGTCCCATCCTCGCCCTTGAACTCCAGAAATTTCTCCGGCGTCAGTCCGTAGTCCGCGACGCTGTGCGCTTCCCACACCGTACTGCAGGGGCCGCCCACCGCACACATGGTCAACCGCGGCGGCGTCAGCGTGCTGGAAAAAGTCTCCAGGTAGCGCTTGCCATCTTCCGCAAAATTCCCAAAGTGCATCCCCTCGTCGTGCGTGAGTTGCTGTAACCCGGAGCCGTCCAGCTTTACCGAAAATATGTGCCGCTGGCGCGGATCGTCCTTGTTGGCCGAGAAGAACACCGTGCCTGTGGCCTCGTCGACCGCTTCCACGCCCAATACTTCAAAGTCGCCTTGAGTCAGCTGCCGTTCCTGTTTTGCCTCAGTCGCACTCGGGTTCTTCTTGTCAAAGCTATAGAGATACAGATGAGTGTGCCCGTCGCGCCAGCTCGACCATAGAAACCGGTCTCCAGATTTGAGCACCCTGAAATCGTCGTTCACGTTGACCCAGGCCTCCGGGCTGTTTTCGCTCAGAACGATTTGCGACTTACCTGATTTCGCGTCCACAAAGTACAGGTCCATCTTGTCCTGGTTGCGATCGAGGACTTCCGCCCAAATCATGCCGTCGCGCGCCCAGCCGAATCGGGGAATGTAGGTGTCCGTATCGTCAGTTAGAGAAATCCAGCGCACCTTCCCCCTGTCCACATCCGCGATGCCCAGCTTCACCACCGGATTCGGATCCCCCACTTTCGGATACTTTTCGTTGTCTACAGACGGATGTGTCGGCATCCAATCCGTGATGGGATAGGTGGGAACCTTGGTCTCGTCCATGTGCAGAAAAACAATTTCCTTGCTGTTGGGCGACCAGAAATAATTGCTCCGGACGGCCAGCTCTTCGGCGTACACCCAATCGATGTCGCCATTGAAAAGATTGTCTCCAGCATCTTTAGTGAGCTGCTTCTCGTCCTTGCCGCTTACCGGACGCACGAACAGATTATGTTTGCGCACGTAAGAGACGCGGCTACCGTCGGGCGAGAACTTGGGATCACCGCTCGGGTCCGGTGCCGATGTAAACTGCACGCCCGTGCTGTTGCTCAGGTCATACATCCAGAGCTGTCCCTGCGAATCAAAAATCAGGTGCTTCGAATCTGGAGCCCACACGTAGGCCGCCACGTGATACCGGGTAAGTCTCTCCTTCTCGCGCTCATCCTTCACCTTTGCGTAGTCCGGAGCCAGCGAGGCCAGCTTGGCTGCGCTGACCAAAACTTTCTTCTCGCCTGTCGCGGTATCCACGTACCACAACTCTCCCTGCTCGCCCTTGTCGTCGCGCTGTACGAATGAGAGTTTGGTTCCATCCGCGCTCCATGCGATAGTTTCCGGACCACGCCCGGTGATGGCTCCGGGAGTAAAAATCTCCTCAATGGCCAGCGGCTTCGTGGCTTGCTGGCCAGCTATCTGCGCCAGCACGAACGTGGATGCGAACACTGTGACGGCGACAACCGCGAGCAAAGCTGTCGAAACGGGCAGAGTTTTCGAAGGTCTCACCAGGCCAACTCCAGCGCAAAAAAGTTTTTAATGCGCACTCGGCGCGCAAACGAATGAGTGTACACCGGCCAAGCCTGCAATGCATGGGCCGCCCGATAGACGTTAGTGTCCTAAAATTCGTCAACCACAAAAGACACGAAGTTACACAAGGGTGAATTCCCTGAGGATTTCCTTCGTGCCCTTAGCAGTTTGCTGAAAAACTCTGGTTTTGATTTTGTTTTGAAAGGGCGCGGCTTCTAGCCGCGCCGTAAGTGTCACAAAATCAATCCGGCTTTAGCCGCTGAGGACGATCTCAGCCTGCAATGCCACTTTTTCCGCAGCCCCTTAGTGTCCTTCGTGGTTCATTAAGGTGCCACACATTAGACGTGCCGGTAGACGACATACAGCGCGACAGTCTTAGGCGAGCCGAGCCAACCGAGGCTTCCGCGCGTGCTAGAATCAAGGCAGAACCTTAGGCCTGAATGCTTCCTGAAATCGAAAACCTGCTACGGCTGCAAGAAGCGGACAAGGAAATTCGCCGCCTCCAGGACGAGATTGCCGAATTCCCCAAACGCATCGCGGCCATCGAGCTAAAACTCGCCGGCACCAAGACTCAGCTCGAGAAAGCCCAAGCCAACGCAAAAGCCGACGAGGCTGCCCGCCGCAAGTACGACACCGCGATAACTGACCTTCGAGGCAAGATTTCCAAGTACCGCGACCAGTCTCTCGCCGTCAAAACCAACGAACAATACAAGGCTTTGCTGCACGAAATCCAGTTCTCCGAGCAGGAAATCGTGGGTAACGAAGACAAGATTCTCGAGTTGATGCTCAATGCGGACACCCGCGAAAAAGAGGTTAAGGCCGCCCAAGCCGAGCTGAAGGCCGAAACCGCGGAAATCGAGGCGGAAAAAGAGGAAGCCCGCCAGCGTACCGCGGAAGACGAAAAGCTGCTTTCTGAATGGCGCGCCAAGCGCGATCAGATGCGCGACGGAGTCAACCCTGATTTGCTGCGCCACTACGAGCGCGTATCAAAATTCCGCGGCTCCGGCATTTCCGAAGTGCGCGATCACAAGTGCATGGCATGCCAGGTGATGCTTCGCCCTCAAACCTACAACGAGGTGCGTTCCGGGCAGCAGACCGTGGTTTGCGATTCCTGCCAGCGCGTGCTTTATTTCAATCCAGCGGACGAGCTTGCAGACCAGAAACACGCGCGTCCCCGCCGCCACCACCCCAAGATCGATGCTCCGCAGGCCTGGTACTATCGCCAGGAATTCGCGGATGCCGGCGAAGTTTACCTCTGTATGACGAATGCCAAGGGCCAGGCCAGCCGTCGCGTCTACGACATGCACACCGGGCGGCTCGTTGGGGACATTCTCACTCGCGAAGGCGACTACCGCCAGGCGTTCCCTGAGGACATTACTGGCGCTACGCGTTTGAATGGTGGCTGGAGCGAAGCCGACATCGACGCCTTCGGCACTGAACTTCCGATGGTTGTCCTCGACTCTCTTCAGTCCGATCTGGACGCTGCCCGCGCCGAAGCCGCCGCCGGATCCCACGCCAAATCTGCCGCTACTGCCCTTGCCACCGAACAAGCCGCCTCCTAGTTTAATTTGCCCCTTGCCAAGCCTTGCCCGGGGTTACAAGACCATGACACAACGTTGACATTCCGTTGACAATCCGCGCCATGCGGCGCGCTAGCGTCTTTATCTAGCTAAACAAGGAGGCTTGTGTTATGTCTTCTCTGCGAGTTCGTGGATGTCTACTTTTGCTGCTGGCATTGGGGATGCTTGTCCTGGGGTTCTCCAGCCGGGTTCGGGCCGGAGACGGGTCGGATGATGGAAAACCGGCTGCGGTTCAAATCCTGGTACCCGATGAGGATCGTTTCATTCCGTTTGCCGTTACCGTCCACGTCGGCCAGAAGGTCACTTGGACCAACAACGATGCGGACGATCACACCATCGTTAGCGATAATGCCTTCAACACCGCGGGCCATCGGGGCGTGAACGTGCTCCTGAAGGCGAATGGAGGAACGTTCAGTTTAAGGTTTTTCCACGCCGGAGTGTTCCCCTACTACTGCCGATTCCATTCCATGCTCGACGCGCACAATCAACCCAAGGCACCGGGACCGGACGGCGGGATTCAAGATCCGAATGGCAACTATGGCACTCCCATGAGTGGTGTGGTCACCGTTGTGGGCGACGACTAGCCGCCACGGAAAAACCTTCTGCCGGAGAGGAGCAAGTTTCACTTGCTCCTTTTTCTTTGCCATGTGTTCTTTGCGTAGGCGGGTGACCGTCTCCGGGCTGGAAGGAATTAAGATAATGTAGTGCCCGATACATTTTTATCAACCCGGAGTCCTCTCGCTACAGTACAGCTCTCTGCCCGCGGAGCAAGCCGCCTGAAGGACGGCCACGTTTGGGTCTACCGATCGGACATCGTCTCCGCTGACGGCGTTCCCCCTGGTTCCCTTGTGACCGTGGTCGACTCTCGCGGCAAGCCTCTTGGCACCGCTCTTTATTCCAGCGCATCGCAAATCGCCATCCGTCTGATTTCGCACGATCCCGTCAGCGACTTCCCGGCCCTGCTTCGCCAACGCATTGCCGCCGCCATTGCCTACCGCCAACCGCTGGTTCACGACACCGATGCCTACCGTCTCATTTTCAGCGAGGGCGACCTCTTACCCGGACTGATTGTCGACCGCTATAACGACATGCTCTCAGTCCAGATACTGACGCAGGCAATGGACTCCGACCTCCTCCGCCAGGCCTTCATGGCAGAGTTGACTGCTCAGCTTCAGCCTGCTTCGATCGTCGAGCGCGTCGACCCTCGGGTCCGTGAACTTGAGCAACTGCCACCTCGTCCGTCCACTCTTCTGCAAGGGGAAAAAACAGCCACCGTGGTCACGATGAATGGCGTCCGATTCCATCATCAAGGTCTCGAAGGCCAGAAGACAGGCGCCTTTCTCGACCAGCGGGAAAACTATGCCGCAGCGACCCAATACGCCCACGGAGAAGCACTCGATGTCTTCTGCTATCACGGGGCCTTTGCTCTTCACCTTGCTTCGCGTTGCACTCGCGTCACCGCCGTCGACAGTTCACGCTCCGCCCTCGAAGTCGCGGATCAGAACGCTACGCTGAACCAGCGGGAGGTTGAGTGGATCGAAGCCAATGCCTTTGACCTGCTCAAGGATTACGCCGTCTCCGGTCAACGCTACGACACCATCGTGCTCGATCCGCCGGCCTTCGCCAAGTCAAAGCGCGACTTAGACGCCGCGATGCGTGGTTATAAAGAGCTCAACCTGCGTGCGCTTAAGATGCTTCGCCCCGGCGGAATCCTGGTTACTTGCTCGTGCTCGTTCCACGTCAGCCAAACCCTTTTCCTTGAAATGCTCGCTGATTCCGCTCGCGACGCCCACCGCACGCTGCGCCTTGTGGAAATCCGGGGGCAGTCAAAAGATCATCCGATTCTGCTGAATATTCCCGAAACCGCTTATTTAAAATGCCTGATTTTCTCCGTAATCAGCTGAAAATAAACAATAATCACATATTGACAATAACGCACTCATATTTTATGATACTATCAAGCTAAGTACAGCATCAAAAGTAGTGACTTGAGGCCCCAACGTTCTACTGTGAAAGCTTCAGGGGAAAACTCAATCAAAGACATCCGAAGGAGGATTTTAGCCATGACCGTACTTACACGCTGGGAACCTTTCCGTGAATTTTCCACGTTGCAGGACCGCATGAACCGCCTGTTCCGCGAGTCCTATAACAACGAGGCCGGCCGGGATGACTCCCTGACTACCTCGAGCTTCGCTCCTGCCGTTGACGTTTACGAGGACGAGCACAACGTTACCTTGAAGATCGAAGTCCCGGGAATTGACGAGAAGGACATCGACGTCCGCATCGAGAACAACACTCTTGTCGTTCACGGCGAGCGCAAGATCGACAAGGAAGAAAAAGAAGAGAACTATCGCCGGGTGGAACGCCAATACGGCAGCTTTACCCGCACTTTCACACTGCCGCCGACCGTGGAGACCGAAAACGTTTCGGCCACCTACGACAAAGGCGTGCTGAAGGTCAAGCTAGCCAAAAAAGCCGAGGCCAAACCCAAGCAAATCAAAGTCAACGTAAGCAGCGAGAAGAACCTCGAGGCCAAGAGCCCGAGCAAAGCCGCGTAAACCAGCAGGAAACACGTAGGGACAGCCGCCTCGGCTGTCCAGTCGAGCGAAGCTCGACTCAGTTGCAACGGGAGGCGGTAGAAGTGAACCGCCTCCCGCGTTGTTCTGGCAACAAAGTTTCGGCATCAAATAAAGCTCTTGTCCTGAGCGAAGCGAAGGACCTCTGTACTATCGCAGATAGCATCGATTTTTCGCTTCGCTGAGACGACAAAAACTCGAGGAATCAAGTCATGCCCATCCGTTGGGACAAATTCACCGTAAAAGCGCAGGAAGCGGTCCAGAGTGCGAACGACCTCGCCTCCGAGCACGGGAATCCCGAGTTGCTGCCGGTGCACCTGCTAGCGGCTTTACTTGAAGATAAAGAGGGAATCGTGCCCCCGGTGCTAGAAAAGGTCGGAGCGGGTCCCCAGGCCGTGCTCGGCGATCTCTATCGCGAGCTTGAAAAGATGCCCAAGGTTTCCGGCGGTGCTGCCCAGGCTACGCTCTCAAACCAGGCCAACAAGCTTCTGGAGCAAGCCTTCAAAGAAGCCGCCAACTTCAAGGACGAATACGTCTCCACCGAACACCTGCTGCTAGCCATCACTCACCTCAAGCAGGATGTCGCCCAGCAGATTCTCGTCCGCCACGGCGCGACGCATGATGCCATCCTTAAGGCCCTGACCAGCGTCCGTGGCTCGCAGAAGGTAACCGACCAAAATCCCGAGGCCAAATACCAGGCTCTCGAACGCTACGCCCGTGACCTTACCGAACAGGCGCGTCGCGGCAAGCTTGATCCCGTCATCGGCCGCGACGAAGAAATCCGACGTGTGGTTCAAGTTCTCTCTCGCCGCACGAAAAATAATCCTGTACTCATCGGCGAACCCGGTGTCGGTAAAACCGCCATCGTCGAAGGCCTCGCGCAACGCATCATCTCCGGCGACGTGCCGGAAGTTCTGAAGAACAAGCGCGTCGTCGCGCTCGACCTCGGAGCCATGCTGGCCGGCGCAAAGTATCGTGGCGAATTCGAAGACCGCCTGAAAGCCGTTCTCAAAGAGATCGAAGATTCGCAAGGCCAGATCGTTCTTTTCATTGACGAGCTGCACACTCTCGTCGGAGCCGGAGCCGCCGAGGGCGCTATCGATGCCTCGAACATGCTGAAGCCCGCGCTGGCCCGCGGCGAGCTTCGAGCCATCGGCGCCACCACGTTAAACGAGTACCGCAAATACATCGAAAAAGATGCCGCCCTCGAACGCCGCTTCCAGATCGTCTTCGTCAGCGAACCCAATGTCGAGGACACCATCGCCATCCTTCGCGGTCTGAAAGAGAAATACGAAGTCCACCACGGCGTGCGCATTAAAGACTCGGCGATTGTGGCCGCAGCCACGCTCTCGCACCGCTACATCACCGACCGTTTTCTGCCCGACAAGGCCATCGACCTTATCGACGAAGCCGCCGCTTCGCTCCGCATTCAGATCGATTCGATGCCCACAGAGATCGATCAGCTAGAGCGCCGCGCGATGCAGCTTGAGATCGAGAAGCAGGCCCTGAAGAAAGAAGATGACCCGAACTCGAAGGAACGTCTCGCGGTGATCAACCGGGAACTCGCCGGGATCCGCGAAAAATCGAACACGCTCAAAGCCAACTGGAAAAAAGAGAAAGAGCTGATCGCCCATGCTCGCGAGCTGAAAGAAAGAATCGAGAAGCTGAGGATCGAAGAGCAAGCCGAGGAGCGCAAGGGCAACCTGCAGCGCGTCGCCGAGATTCGTTACAGTCTCATTCGCCAGGCCGACGAAGAACTGGCCAGGCTCACGCAGCAGATGGAAGGGCAGGGCAAGTCGCGCATGCTCAAGGAAGAAGTCGACGAAGAAGACGTCGCCCGCATCGTCTCTAAGTGGACCGGCATTCCCGTCTCGAAGATGCTCGAAGGCGAGGTCAAGAAGCTGGTGACCATGGAAGATCGCCTGCGCCAGCGCGTTGTCGGCCAGGACGAAGCTCTGGAGCGCGTCGCCAACGCCATCCGCCGTTCCCGTGCTGGACTGAGCGATCCAAAGCGTCCCATCGGATCGTTCATATTTTTAGGGCCGACCGGTGTCGGGAAGACGGAAGTGGCGCGTGCCCTCGCTGATTTTCTCTTCGACGACGAGCACGCCATGCTCCGCATCGATATGTCCGAGTACATGGGGAAGCATTCGGTTGCTCGCCTCATCGGCGCGCCTCCGGGCTACGTCGG
>Ga0209488_10000223_pt1 | contig 45268 bp, 41 predicted proteins | sample Rivendell_Oct201_8_FD_188349 | JGI IMG/M metagenome (GOLD analysis project Ga0209488, IMG submission 188349) | Vadose zone soil microbial communities from the Eel River Critical Zone Observatory, Northern California, USA -... | ecosystem: Environmental > Terrestrial > Soil > Vadose zone >...
GCCGGCACGGCTGGGCGGCTTCCAGGCCAGCACGCGGCCGGCCTGCGGCAGGAAATCGCCTTGCGCATCCTCGGCATAGAGCCGCGCCTCGATGGCGTGGCCGGTAAAGGCGACGTCGTCCTGGCGCAACGGCAAGGCTTCGCCGGAGGCGACGCGTATCTGCCATTCGACGAGGTCGACGCCGGTGACCATCTCGGTCACGGCGTGCTCGACCTGGAGCCGCGTGTTCATCTCGAGGAAAGAGAAGCTGCCGTCGGGCGCGAGCAGGAACTCGACGGTGCCGGCGCCGACATAGTCGACGGTCTTCGCCGCCGTCACCGCGGCCGCGCCCATCGCCTGGCGCAGCGCCGGGGTCATCACCGGCGACGGCCCCTCTTCGATGACCTTCTGGTGCCTGCGCTGGATCGAGCAGTCGCGCTCGCCGAGATGGATCACATGGCCGTGGCTGTCGGCAAAGATCTGGATCTCGACGTGGCGCGGCTCGACGATCGCCTTCTCGAGGATGAGCTCGTCGGAGCCGAACGCCTTCTGCGCCTCCGAGCGCGCAGCGCGCAGGGCCTCGGCGAGCAACGCCGGTTCGGCGACCAGGCGCATGCCCTTGCCGCCGCCGCCCGCCGCCGCCTTGACCATGATCGGAAAGCCGATGGCGGCGGCGGCCTTGGCGAGCGCCGTGTCGGTCTGCTCCGCGCCCTCATGGCCGGGAACGCAGGGCACGCCGGCGGCGATCATGCGGCGCTTGGCGGCGGCCTTGTTGCCCATGGTGCGGATCGCCTCCACCGGCGGACCGATGAAGGTGATGTCGGCAACGGCGCAGGCGGCGGCGAAAGCGGCGTTCTCGGAGAGGAAGCCATAGCCGGGATGGATGGCGTCGGCGCCGGTACGCCGTGCGGCGGCGATGATCTTGTCGGTGGCGAGATACGAATCCGCCGCCGGCGCCGGGCCGATCGGCACCGCCTGGTCGGCCAGCGCGACATGCGGCATGTCGCGGTCGGCCTCGGAATAGACGGCGACGGTGCGATAGCCGAGCGCGCGCGCCGTGCGCATGACCCGGCAGGCGATCTCGCCGCGATTGGCGACCAGGATCTTGCCGAAGCCGCTCAATGCGGCGTCTCGGGCTTGTCGACCCAGGACGCCGGGCGCTTCTCGATGAAGGCGGTGACGCCTTCCTTTCCCTCCGCCCCGCGCAGCGCCGCGGCGAAGGCGTCGGCGGCCTGGTCGAGCAGCGCGTCGAGCGGCGTGGTGCGGCTCGCCAGCAGCAGGCGCTTCGTCGCCGCGTTGGCGCCGGGCGCGCAGCGGCCGATATCGCCGAGCACGCGCAGCAGCACCGATTCGAGCGCCGCGCTGTCCTCGCAGAGGTGATGGACGAGGCCGATGCGCCACGCCTCGCGCCCGTCGAAGCGCTCGCCGGTGAGCGCCAGGCGCCGCGCCTGCGGCACGCCGACCCGCGCCGCGACGAAGGGCGCGATCTGCGCCGGGACGATGCCGAGGCCGGTCTCGGACATGGCGAAGCGCGCATCGGCCATGCCGAGGGCGACGTCGCCGATTGCGGCGAGGCCGAGCCCGCCGCCGAAGGCCGCGCCTTCGATGACGGTGACGATCGTCTGCGGCAGCCGGTCGAAGCGCGCGAGGAACGCGCCGAAGCGCCGGTTCTGCAGCGCGATCGGGTCCTTCGCGCCGGGCGCGGGCGGCGGCGTCTCGAACTGCGCCATGAAGCCCTTGATGTCGCCGCCGGCGCAGAAGGTGCCGCCGGACCCGCGCAGCACCACCGCGCCGATGTCGTGCGACTGTTCGAGATAGGCGACGACCGCGAGCAGCTCCTGCACCATCTCGGCGGAGAGTGCATTCTTGGTCTCCGGCCGGTTCAGAGTGACGTGGAGCCGCGCGCCGTCGCGGCGCAGCAGCAGGGTCTTGCATGAAGGCGGCGCGGTCATCACGTTCCGTCATCCCCCCTCAAGCATCGAGCGCCGGTGGTCCGCATCGCGTCCCGAGATGATGCGCTCGCTGATGCGGACCTGTAGCGGAAGCCCGGCCGAGCTGTAGCACTTGCCGCCCGCGCTTATATGTTTCACGTGATACACCGGCGCTACTCGTTGGCGCCCGGCCGCTTCCTGCCGGGCAGGATTCCCATGAGTTTACAGATGATTGCCAGCATCACCTCGTCGGCGCCGCCGCCGATCGAGGTCAGCCGCGCGTCGCGATAGAAGCGGCTGATCTCGGTCTCCGACATGTAGCCCATGCCGCCCCAATACTGCAGGCAGCTGTCGGCCACCTCGCGCTGCAGCCGCCCGACCGTGAGCTTCGCCATCGAGGCGAGCTTCGTGATGTCGGCGCCGGCGAGATATTCCTCGACCGCGCGGTAGACGAGCGAGCGCAGCAGCTCGATCTTGGTCTGCAGCTCCGCCAGCTTGTAGTGCACCACCTGGTTGTCGAGGATGCTCTGGCCGAAGGCGATGCGGTTCCGCGTGTACTCGATCGTGTCGTCGATCGCGCGCTCCATCTTGATGAGCCCGCCGGCGGCGGCCCACAGGCGCTCCTCCTGGAATTGCTGCATCTGGTAGATGAAGCCCATCCCCTCCTCGCCGATGCGGTAGCGCTGCGGCACGCGCACGCCGTCGAAAAAGATCTGCGCCGTGTCGGAGGCGCGCATGCCGAGCTTGTCGAGCTTGCGCGCGACCTGGACGCCCTTGGTCTTCATCGGCACGCAGATCAGCGACTTGTTGCGATGGACCGCGCCCTCGCCGGTATTGCAGAGGAGGCACATCCAATCGGCCTGCGTGCCGTTGGTGGTCCACATCTTGCCGCCGTCGATGACGTAGTCGCCGCCATCCTTGCGCGCCCGCGTCTTGATGCTGGCGACGTCGGAGCCGGCGCCGACCTCGGAGACGCCGAGGCAGGAAACGTAGTCGCCGGCGATGCTCGGGCGCAGGAACTCCTCGCGCAGCTCGTCCGAGCCGTGGCGGGTCAGCGCCGGCGTCGCCATGTCCGTGTGCACGCCGACCGCCATGGTGACCGAGCCGCTCTTGCACGCGCCGAGCGCCTCGCAGAACGCCACCTCATAGGAATAGTCGAGGCCGAGGCCGCCGAACGTCTCGGGCTTGTGGATGCCGAGGAAGCCTTGGCTGCCCATTTTTTTGAATAATTCATGCGCCGGGAAGATGCCGGCCTGCTCCCACTCGTCGACATGCGGGTTGATCTCGCTCTCACAGAATTTCGTGACCGAGCGCATGAGCTCGCGGTGCTGTTCGCTGTAGATCATGTTGCAGCCTTCACATGCGAGCCACGCCGAAGCTCGTGGGGTTGAGCGGGCGGATGTCCGCTTCGCGACAGGTCGAGAGGCAGAATCCCAGCACCTTGCGCGAATCGCGGGGATCGATGAGCCCGTCATCCCAGAGCCGCGCCGTGGCGAAGAGCGCCGTCGATTCACGGTCGAACTGCTCGACGATCTTGCGTTCCATGGCATCGAGCTCAGCACGGTCGACGGGTTTTCCCGAGCGCTCGAAGCGCTCCTCGGTGATGATGGAAAGCACCTTGGCCGCCTGCTCGCCGCCCATCACGGCGATGCGGTTGTTGGGCCAGGCGAAGATGAAGCGCGGATCATAGGCGCGGCCGCACATGCCGTAATTTCCGGCGCCGAAGCTCGCGCCGATATGCAGCGTCAACTGCGGAACGCTGGCATTGGCCACCGCCTGGATCATCTTCGAGCCGTGCTTGACGATGCCGCGCCGCTCCGCCTCGGTGCCGACCATGTATCCGGTCGTGTTCTGCAGATAGACGATGGGGATGCCCGCCTGGCACATGAGCTGGATGAACTGGGCCGCCTTGGCCGAGCCGTCGCTGTCGATCGGCCCATTGTTGCCGATGATGCCGCACGGGTGCCCCTCGATCTCCGCCTGGCCGCACACGGTGTGGACGCCGTAGAGCGCCTTGAAGTCGAGGAAATCGGAATCGTCGACGACGCGCGCGATGACCTCGCGCACGTCATAAGGCTTGCGGTAATCGACGGGAACCACGCCGCACAGCTCGTCGGCGCCGTAGCGCGGCTCGCCGAAGCTCCGTTGTGGCGGCACGGGCAGAGCATCGTTCCAACGCAGCTTCGCCATCACCTCGCGGCACAAGCGGATGCCGTCGGCGTCGTCCTCGGCCATGTAGTCGGAGACGCCGGAGACGGTCGAGTGCATCTCGGCGCCGCCGAGCGCCTCGTCCACGGCGATCTCGCCGGTGGCGGCGCGCAGCAGCGGCGGCCCGGCCAGGAACACCTTGGCGCGCCCCTTCACCATGATGACGTAATCGGAGAGGCCGGGCAGGTAGGCGCCGCCCGCCGTCGACGAGCCGTGCACGACCGTGACCTGCGGGATGCCCGCCGCCGAGAGCCGCGCCTGGTTGCGGAAGGTCTGGCCGCCCTCGACGAAGATCTGCGCCTGGTAATTGAGGTTGGCGCCGCCGGACTCGACGAGCTGGATGAGCGGAAGCTTGTTCTCGCGCGCGATCTCCTGGCAGCGCAGTTTCTTCTTGAGGCCCATGGGCGCGGTGGTGCCGCCCTTGATGGCGCTGTCGGAGGCGGAGATGAGGCAGCGCACACCCGACACATAGCCGATGCCGTCGATGACGCCGCCGCCGAGCACATTCTCCTTGCCATCGTCGTCATGCATGCCGAGCCCGGCCAGGGTCGACAGCTCGAGGAACGGGCTGCCGCGGTCGAGCAGCAGCGCCACGCGCTCCCGCGGCAGGAGCTGCCCGCGCTTGGCGAATTGGTCCTTTTTGGCGTTCGAGGTCTTGCGCACCTGCTCCTCGAGCGCGCGGAAGCCGTCGATCAGCGCCAGCATCGCCGCGCGGTTGGCGCGGAAGCTCTCGCTTGCGGGGTCGATGCGGCTGTCGATCGCCGGCATGCTCAGGAGCCCCGGTTCTCACGCCGCAAGAACTCGGGCGGCGATTCCAGCGGAAAGCCGTAATAAGGCTCGGAGCGATCGTGATCGGGGAGCGGCCGATCGGTCTTGGCGTTGGGCGCCGCGCCGTCGACGCGCAGGCAGCTGCCGGAGATGAATCCGGCAGCGTCGGAGAGCAGGAACACGATCGCCGCAGAGACCTCCGATTCCGTGCCCAACCGCTTCAGCGGCACGTGCCGCCACAAGCCGGCGATGCGCGGGCGCTGGTCCACCGGATATGTCGCCATGCCCGACGAGGCGATCCAGCCCGGCGCCACCGCATTGACGCGCACGCCGGCATAGGCCCATTCGACCGCCGCCGTCATGGTGAAATTCAGCATGCCCGCGCGCGCCGCGCCCGAATGCCCCATGCTCGGCATCGACATCCACATATCCGCGATGATGTTGACGATCGCTCCACCGTGCTCCTCCATCGACTGCACGAAGCACTCGCGCGCCATGAGGAAGCCGCCGGTGAGGTTGTTGCGGACGACGGTCTCCCAGCCCTTCTGCGAGATGTCCTTGAGCGGCGCCGCGAACTGCCCGCCGGCATTGTTGACGAGCCCGTCGATGCGGCCATGCGCTTCGATGATGGCGGCGACGGTGCGTTGCACCTCCTCCTCAACGCGGATGTCGCAAGGATGCGTCGTGGCGGGCGCGCCGCCCGCCGCGGCGATCTCGGCGGCGACCGCGGCGAGCTTCTCGGACCGACGGCCGACCAGCGCGACGCGCGCGCCCAGCGCCGCCAGCTCATGCGCGGTGCAGCGGCCGATGCCGCTACCGCCGCCGGTGACGGCGATGTGGCGTCCGGCGAAGAGGCCGGGCCGGAAAATCGAATCGTAAGCCATCCGCTCCCAGGGCGTGCTCTTGTTGTTCGTTGGGATCGATCGTGGAGCAGAACGCGGCGCTTGGCAACGCCGCCCGCGCGCGGCCGTGGTGGACGACCGTCGCACTTACGCCATAAAGGACGCCAGGGCTGCGGCGCATTCCGCCGGCTTCTCCTCGGCGACGAAATGGCCGCAATCGAGCGCGACCTCGCGCGCATCGTCCGCCCAGTTCCGCCACACCGCCAGTGGCGAGGCGGTCTTGCTGCTGAGATAGCCGCGCCCCCACAGCACCAGGACCGGACAGGCGATCTTGTTGCCGCGCCGGCGGTCCTCGGCATCGTCGGCGCGGTCGACGGTGGCGCCGGCGCGGTAATCGGCGCAGCTGGCGGCGATCACCGCGGGGTCGCGGAACTGGCCGAGATAGGCGGCGACGGCCGCGGGATCGAGCGCGTCGCGCCGCCCGGCCCAGCGCTCCAGCAGATGGCCGACGTAGAATTCCGGGTCGGCGCCGATCAGCCGCTCCGGCACCGGCGCCGGCACGGCGAGGAACGACCAGTGATAGCTGGCGAGCGCCTTGTCGGCATTCATCCCGTCCCACATGTCGAGCGTCGGGATGATGTCGATCGCGGCGAAGCGCTCGACGCGCTCGGGCTGGTCGAGGCACAGGCGATAGCCGACCCGCGCGCCGCGGTCGTGGCCGGCGAGCCCGAACCGCTCATATCCCAGCGTCGTCATCAGCGCCGCCATATCCTGCGCCATGGCGCGCTTGGAATAGCGCCGGTGCTCCGCATCGGGCGCCGGCCCGCGGCTTTGTCCGTAGCCGCGCAGATCAGGCACCACCAGGGTGAATTGCTGCGCGAGGACCGGTGCGATGCGGTGCCAGGCGACGTGCGTCTGCGGATAGCCGTGCAGCAACAGGAGCGGCGGGCCCACGCCGCCGATGCGCACGAAAAGTTCGGCCTCGCCGGTGGAGACGCGTCGGTCGGTGAAGCCCTCGAACAAGGCGGGGCGCGCCTCAGGCGCCGTGCTTGCCGATGATGGCGATCGAGCACACGTTCTGGTGCGGGAAGCCACCGAGATTGTGCACGAGGCCGCGGACCGGCTCCTGGTCGCGCTGACGCGCGCCGGCGCGGCCGAGCATCTGCAGATAGATCTCGTAGATCATGCGCAGCCCTGATGCGCCGATCGGGTGGCCGAAGCATTTGAGGCCGCCATCGATCTGGCAGGGGACCTTGCCCTCGGCGTCGTAGAAGCCGTCGAGCACGTCCTTCACCGCGCCGCCCTCAGGCGAGATGAAGAGGTCCTCCATCGTGACGAGCTCGGTGATGGAGAAGCAGTCATGCGCCTCGACCAGCGAGAGCTGCTCGCGCGGCTTGTCGATGCCGGCCTCCTGATAGGCGCGCTTCGCCGCGGCGCGCGCCGTGGCGAAATAACTGCCGTCCCAGGAATTGTGCTGCGCCTCCTCGCCATTGGAGACCGCGAGCTGCAGCGCCTTCACCGAGATGAGGTCGCGCTTGCCGAGGCTGCGGGCGATCTCGGGCGTCGTCACGATCGCGGCGGCGGCGCCGTCGCTGACGCCGCAGCAATCGAAGAGGCCCAGCGGCTCCGCCACCATCGGCGCCTTCAGTACGGCGTCCTCGGTGATCTTGTTCTGGAGGTGCGCCTTGGGATTGCGGCTGCCGTTGTCGTGGCTCTTGACCGAGATATGCGCCATGGCCTTCTTGAGGTCGTCGCGCGAGACGCCGTGCTTGGCGCGATAGGCGGCGGCGAGCTGGGCGAAGCTGCCGGGGGCCGAGACATTGGCCCAGAACATCGAGTTGAGCGCGCCGCGGCCGCGCTGCGGCAGCCCGCCATAACCGGTGTCCTTGAGCTTCTCGACGCCGAGCGCCAGCGCGATGTCGCAGGCGCCGGAAGCGACGGCGTAGGTCGCGCCGCGGAACGCCTCGGAGCCCGAAGCGCAGTAATTCTCGACGCGCGTCACCGGGATGTAGGGAAGCCGCAGCGCCATGGCGAGCGGCACGCCGGACTTGCCGACATGCTGCTCCTCGATCGCGGTCGAGAACCACGCCGCGTCGATCTGGCTGGTCTCGATGCCCGCGTCCTTCGCCGCCTCCTCATAGGCCTCGACGATGAGGTCGTCGGCGTCGCAATCCCAGCGCTCGCCGAATTTGGAGCAGCCCATGCCGAGGATCGCGACCTTGTCCCGGATACCCTTGGCCATCGTCAGACCTCCTTCACGTCGCCGGCCGGCGACGCTTTCCAGAAATACTTGGTGAAACCGCGCTGCGGATCGACTTCCTTGATGCGGAACACCATGCGCATGGGCATGCCGACCTCGACCTTGCCGACATCGACATCCGTGAAGTCGACCATCATGCGGCCGCCTTCGGCGAATTGCACCATGCCGTAATGTGCCGGCGGCTCCGGCGAATAGGTGAGGTTATCGGCGGTGTAGGACATGATGCGCCCGCCGAACTCGGAGAATGGCTGGTCGACCTGCGTATGGCGGCCGCGGCAATTCGGGTTGACGCAGATGTTGCTTTTCGGGAACTGCACCGTGCCGCAACGCTCGCATTTGCCGCCGATCAGCGACAGCAGCATGTCCTTGTTGCGGTAGAGCGTCGAGAGCGGCGTCTGCTTGTCGACCTCGGCGCGCAATCCGCGCTCCATCTTCACGAGGTCGTTGAAGGCGAGGTATTTCGGGTAGTTCGTCTCTTCCTTGCGCCGCTTCAGCGAGCCAACGACGCCACGCCGCGCCTGCTGCATCGCCGGCAGGTCGGCCGTCGCCTCGAAGAGGAGCGCGTCGCTGCCATTGCCGAAGCTCGTCACCAGGATGCGCTCGCCCGGCTTCGCCTCCTGCAGCGCATGGACCAGCATGACCAGCGGATGGGCCGCGCCGGTATCGCCGCACTGGCCGTCGAGGTTGGGGCGCAGGCTCGCCTCGTGGATGCCTGCCTGCTTGGCGATCGCCTGCGCCACGCGCGGAAGCGTACAGGGGAGACAGAAATGCGCGATCTCCGCCGGCCTGGTGCCGCTCTCCGCCAGCAGCGCCGCGATCACCGGCGGCACGATCTTGAGGTAGCCCTCGTCGCGGATCCAGCGCTCCTCCCAGCCGTAGTCGAACTCGCGGCCCTTGCCCTTGTAATGGTCGACGAAATCGACCGAGGCGGAGCGGCTGCCGATGAATTTGGCGACGCCGTCTGCGCGATCGAGGATGAGCGCCGCCGCGCCGTCGCCGTAGAGCAGCTCGGCCGGGCTCGCCGCCGGCGCGCGCCGCTTGTCGGAGGCGACGAACAGCACCGGACCGCCGCGCGCCGCCACCGCATCGAGCGCGGCGACGAGGCCGGTCGTGCCGGCGCGCTGCGAGGCGCCGACATCCATCGTGTTGACCGCCTCGCCCAGCCGCAGCGCCTGCGCGACGATGCCGGCGTTCTGGCGGTCCTCGAAGGGCGCCGAGGTGGTAGCGAGGTAAAGCGCCTTGAACGCGTCGCGCGGGCGGTCGGCGAGAGCGTCGCGCGCCGCCTCCACCGCCATGGTCAGCGCATCCTCGTCCCACGAGCAGATCGCCCGCTCGGCCTTGGCATAGGCGCGCAAGGCGCCGTTGAACCAGCCATTGGCGTCGACGATCGATTTCCGGCTGAGCCGCAATCGGGGGATGTAGCCGCCGAAGGATGCAATGCCGACCATGCCTACCCTCCCCGCCTCAGGTTCCGAACTCCGCCAAGCCGTTGTTGATCACGACCGCATCGCGCGCGAGGACGCGGCAGCGGAAGCCGGCGCGACCCTGCCCTTCGCGCCAGATCTCCGTGCGCACCGTCTCGCCCGGGAAGACTGGCGCCGAGAAGCGCGCCTCCATGCGCCGGAGCCGCGTCGGATCGTAGCCGCAGAGCGTGCGCAGCAGCGCATGGCCGGCGACGCCGAAGGTGCAGAGCCCATGCAGGATCGGGCGCGGGAATCCGGCCATCGCGGCGATCTCGGGATCGGCGTGCAGCGGGTTGTAGTCGCCGCTGAGGCGGTAGATGAGGGCGGCTTGCGGCAAGGTCGCGATATCGCAGACGAGGTCGGGCGCGCGCTCCGGCAGCGCGTGCGCCGGGCGCGTCGGGCCGCTCGGCCCGCCGAACCCGCCATCGCCGCGCAGGAAGCTGGTCGAGCGCAGGGACGCCAGAAGCTCGCCGGTCTCCTTGTCGCGGACGTCGCGGCGCGAATAGAGCAGCGCGCCCTTGCCGGCGCCCTTGTCGACGATCTCCTCGATCACCGTGCAGCCGACCGCCGTGCCGGCGGCCGGCAGCGGCTTGTGGATGACGACGCTCTGCTCGCCATGGACGACGCGCTTCCAGTCGATGCCGCTCTCCGGGTTCTTCGCGAACTGGCCGGGATGGGCCAACACCGTGGCCATGGTCGGCAGCGCCTTCAGCCCGTCCTCATAGACAAAGCGCAGCTGGTCTCGATCCATGGGATCGGCGCCGAAGCCCAAGCCCAGCGCGTAGAGGATGGTGTCCTTGGCGCGGTAGCTGTGCTCGACATCGGCGAAGGGCCAGTTCTTGAGGCGCTGATAGTCGATGGCCATGGCGAGAGTTCCCTCAGACGGGGTCCCAGGTGAAGACGTCCTGGGTGCGGTCGAGGGGGAAGAACGATCCCTTGAGCGCGGGTATGGCGTGCTCGGCGATGGTCTGCGGCGTCCAGCCCTCGCCGCTGTGGATCGAGCGGATCGGCCGCGGCTGGCTCATCAGGAAGATCTCGTTCTTGCGCACGGCGAAAATCTGGCCGGTGACGTCCGTGGCGAGATCGCTGGCGAGATAGATCGCGAGCGGTGCGATCTTGCCGGGCGTCATGGTCTTCACCTTGGCAACGCGCGCCTGCTGCTCCGGCGTGTCGGTCGGGATCGTGCCGATGAGCCGGCTCCAGGCGAAGGGCGAGATGCAGTTGGAGCGCACATGGTAGCGCGCCATGTCGAGCGCGATCGATTTGGACAGGCCGACGATGCCCATCTTGGCCGCGGCGTAATTGGCCTGGCCGAAATTGCCGATGAGGCCTGAGGTCGAGGTGAAATGGATGTAGGAGCCGCTCTCCTGCTCGCGGAAATGCGATGCCGCCGCGCGCGACATGTAGAAGCTGCCCATGAGATGGACCTTGATCACCATCTCCCAGTCGACATGCGACATGCGGTGGAAGATGCGGTCGCGCAGTATGCCGGCGTTGTTGACGACGCTGTCGATGCGGCCGAAGGCCTCGAGCGCGGTGCGGATGATGCGCTCGGCGCCGGCGGCGTCGGCGACGCTGTCGGCGTTGGCGACGGCCGTGCCGCCGGCGGCGCGGATCTCGTCGACGACCTCTTGCGCGGGGCCGGCAGCGGGATTGCCTTCGCCGTCCGCGCCGGCGCCGAGATCGTTGACCACGACGCGGCCGCCCTCGCTTCCGGCCAGGAGCGCGATCTCGCGGCCGATGCCGCGTCCCGCGCCGGTGACGACGATGACCTTGCCCTCGAGGCACTGCGACGCAGCCATTCCGGACCTTCCTCCGCTTTGCTTTTTATTGGGCGGCCGTCGAGCAGCCGCATTTCCGCCGCCAGCCTAAGCCCGGGGCGCGCGCCATTGCAACCGAGAGGAAGGGCCGAGAGGCCGTCCAGCCGCCTAGCGCCCGAGCAGCGAGCCGAGCACCGTGGCGAGGGTGTCGTAGCGGAAGGGCTTCTGGATGGTCGGCTTCGCGGCCCATTGATCGGGTATGCCGTGGCGGCCGTATCCCGTCGCAAAGAGGAACGGGATACGCGCGGATTCCAGATGCTCGGCGATCGGGTAGCCCGGCTCGCCCGCCAGATTGACGTCGAGCACGGCAGCGTCGGGCTGCCGATCGCGCAGGATGGCCATGGCCTGCCTGACGCCGCTCGCATGCCAGATGTTGGCGCAGCCCAGCTCCTTCAGCATGTCCTCGATCAGGAACGAGACGACGGTCTCGTCCTCGACGAGGAGGATCCGCACACCCTCAAAACGCGATGACGCGGCGTCCCGCTCGCTGTCGCTCATGAGCCGTTGACGGGCAATGGGATCTCGAGACGGCAATGGACGCCGCCAGGAGCGAAAGCGATCTCGGCCGATCCCTTCAGTTCCCCGCTGATGCCGCGCTCGACCAGCCTGGTGCCGAAGCCGCGCGACTTAGGCTCCTGCACGGGTGGACCGCCCGATTCGCGCCAGTCGATACACAGGCGATGGCCGCCGCTCTCGACCACGGTCCAGGACACAGCGAGCGCGCCTTTCACCGTCGACAACGCGCCATACTTGGCCGCGTTGGTGGCCAACTCGTGCAGCACCATGGCGAGCATCAGCGCGGCACGCGGCGCGAGCTTGACTGATCCGCCCTCCAGCCGAACGCGGTCACCGGCGCCATCCGAATAGGGCGCGAATATTTCATCGGCGAGCGATTTGAGATCGGCCGACCCCCATTGCTCGCGCGTCAGGTGATCGTGCGCACGGCTCAGGGCGAGCAGGCGCGCCTCGAATGCCTCGCGCACGTCGTGCGGCACCCCGGCGCCGCGAATGGTCTGAGCGGCCAGCGATTGCACCGTGGCCAGCGTGTTCTTGACGCGATGGTTCAGCTCGTCGAGCAGCGCCTTTTGCCGCTGCTCCGCGTGCTTGCGCTCGCTGATGTCGACCAGCATGTTCACCGCGCCGACCATCGCGCCGGTGCCGTCGTAAAGCGGCGTCGGATAGGGTATGAAGGGAACGCGCGTGCCATCGGGGCGCTCGGCCACTGCCTCGACGCCCCGCACCGGCCGCTGTTCCTTGAGCGCCACCGCCATGGGGCATTCCTCATGCGGCAAGGGCGTGCCGTCGGGCCAATGCAGGCGCCACGTGACGCACCATTGGCTGCCGAGGGCGGGCAGCCGGCCGGCGAGCTTGACCGCTGCCTGGTTGTAGAAGGTGATGCGCCCGCCGGCATCGGTGGTGTAGACGGCGGCCGGCAGCGCCTCGAGCAGGCCGCGGTACCATTGCTCGCGCTCGCGTAGCGCCTCCTGGCTCCGCTTGAGCTCGGTGATGTCCTGGAAGCAATTAACGCCGCCGACGATCTCGCCGGCGCTGTCGAACAGGGGGGCAACATTGGCGAGGATGGTGGCGCGGCTGCCGTCGGGCCGCTCGATGACGACTTCGCGGTCCCGCACCGGCAGACCGGTGCGCAGCACTTGGGCCATCGACGCTTCGGACGGGGGCAGCGGCGCGCCATCGGCGCGATAGGTCTTGTAGCTGCCGCAATAGCGCTGCCGGCCCACGACGATGCCGTCGCGGTCGCACGCGTAAATGCCAATGGGCAGCCTGTCGAGAAAGCCGTCCCACGACTGGAGCGCCTGCTGTAGCGCGAGCGAGATCACCGGCGAAGGTGCGGCCTCACCCCGATAGGCGGAATTGCGCACGGACCGATCTCCTCCGAGCAAGAGCCAAATTACCGGCACTCTCGACATTCCGCCATCCCCCTAATTGGGTAAGGCGGTCCCCGTTCGGCACCTAAGGGCCAACCTACGCGACCACCGCGGAGCCCGGCGTTTGCGCCGGCTGTCGACGCGAGAACACCGCTACCCGCATGCCCGTTCAATGTCACCCTTCACTGAGCCGAGGTACTAAGCGGCGCGCTCGACGAATCCGCTCGCCGCGGGCCTACACGCCACGATAAGGTCGCCCGGGGACGGAAGCGCGTGCATGGGACCGCTGGCGGGGTTCAGGATCGTCGAGATGGCCGGGATCGGCCCGGCGCCCATGTGCGCCATGCTGCTGGCCGATCTCGGCGCCACCGTGCTGCGGGTCGACCGCCAGCAGCCGAGCGGGCTCGGCCTGCCTGGCGACGCGCGCTTTAGCATCATGAACCGCAGCCGCCATGCCATCGCCGTCGACCTCAAGAACCCGGAGGGCGTGGCGCTGGTGCTGCGCCTCGTCGCCGCCGCGGATGCCCTCATCGAGGGCTTCCGTCCCGGCGTCATGGAGCGGCTCGGCCTCGGACCGGAGCCTTGTCTCGCGCGCAACCCGAAGCTGGTCTATGGCCGGATGACCGGCTGGGGCCAGGAAGGCCCGCTTGCCCAGGCCGCCGGGCACGACCTCAACTACATCGCTTTGGCGGGCGTGCTGCACTCGATCGGCCGCACCGGGCAGCCGCCGACGCCGCCCTTGAACCTCGTCGGCGATTTCGGCGGCGGCGCGCTTTATCTTGCGTTTGGCCTCGCCTGCGGCCTGCTGGAGGCGCAGCGCTCGGGCAGGGGGCAGGTGGTCGATGCCGCCATGGTCGACGGCGCCGCCTCGCTGATGGCGATCTTCTACGCGCTCCACGCCGCCGGCAGCTTCACCGCGACGCGCGGCGAGAACGTGCTCGACAGCGGCGCCTTCTTCTACGACGTCTATGAATGCGCCGACGGCAAATACGTCTCGGTAGCGCCGATCGAGGACAAGTTCCTCGAGGAGTTCCTGCATCGGATGGAGATCGACCCCGCGGAGATGCCGCCCAAGATGGACCGGCGGCGCTGGCCGGAAGCCAAGGCGAAAGTGGCGGCGCTCTTCAAGCGCAAGACCCGCGACGAATGGTGCCGCCTGCTCGAAGGCAGCGATGCCTGCTTCGCGCCGGTGCTGTCGCTGGCGGAGGCGCCAAGCCATCCGCACAACCTGGCGCGGCAAACCTTCATCGAGGTCGACGGGATCGTGCAGCCGGCGCCGGCGCCCCGCTTCAGCCGCACGCCCGCGAGCCGGCCGACACCGCCGGAAACGCCGGGCGAGCGCGGCATCGCCTCGCTGGCGCATTGGGGCTTTCACCCCGCCGAGATCGCCGCGCTGAAGCGCTGCGGCGCGCTCGGCTGACGCTTACGCATCACCTGACGAAGAGAGACTCATGACCGCCCTCACCCTTGCACAAGCCTCGCTCATCGTCGACAAAGCGCTGGAACATGGGCGCGCCCTGAAGCTGAAGCCGCTCGCCGTCGCCGTGCTCGATGCCGGCGGGCACCTCCTCGCCTTCAAGCGCGCGGACGGTGCCAGCATCCTGCGGCCGCAAATCGCGCAAGGCAAAGCCTGGGGCGTCCTGGGCATGGGTTTCGGCGGCCGCGAATTGGCCCGCCGTGCCGCCGCCGCCCCCGCCTTCATCGCCGCGCTCGCGGACGCGTCGGAGGGCCGGGTCATTCCGGTGCCCGGCGGCGTGCTGATCCGCGGCGGCGATGGCGGCATCATCGGCGCCGTCGGCATCAGCGGCGACCTCTCCGAGCAGGACGAGGCCTGCGCCGTCCATGGCATCAAGTCGGCCGGCCTCGCGCCCGACACCGGCGATCCCGCCTGAGACTCCGCGCGCTCGACAGTCCTGCGCCGACCGCGCGGGCATGAAATCGTCAGCCGAGCGTTAGCGACCGACTGACGCGCCATGCGTCGCCCCCGGGCACGCCTTGCGGTTGCGCAACGGCGTCGCCGGTTGCCGAACCGGAACCTTTCTAACCCCTCGGTGTTGAACGGCCGTTGCAACTTGGTCACACCCCGCGCTTTTCCGTCCGATCACTGCGGTTTGCGAAAGAGGAGACCCGCACTTGTAGCGTTCGCACATCGGCCGTGCCGCAGAGCGGGACACGGGAAGACAACTGGTAACAGTGACGTAAAGAGATCGGGTGGACATCGATGGCGCAACTCTCTCTCTCCGGACCGACCACCTTCGGCGCGCGGCGTCAGGCGGGAGGCGGATCGCGCGTCGTCCGCCACGAGGTCATTGCGCTCTCGACCGGCCTGCTTCGCGCCCTCGACATCGCCGCCGTGCCGATCGCCGGCCTCATCGCCTACGGGATGCGCTATCAGTCGCTCTCCATCGAATTCCAGCACGGGCTCATCGTCATTCTCGGCATGGCCGTCGTCGCCAACGTGATGGCGATCATCGACGCCTACAACCTCGCGGACCTGCGCGCCATCCGCACACAGCTGTTCAAGGTCGTCGGCGGCTGGGGCGTCAGCATCGCCATCCTGCTCGCCATCGCCTTTTTCGACAAGATCACGGATCAGTACTCGCGGCTGTGGATCGGCTATTGGTTTGTGCTCGGCACGGCGCTGTCGGGTATGGCGCGCGTCGGCGTCGCCACCTATATCGGCCGCCGGCGCCGCACGGGGAACCTGTCCATCAATGTCGCCATCGTCGGACACGAGCCCTTCGCCCAGCAGGTGATGCAGCAAATCACTTGGCCGGGCGAGATCGAGGTTCGCGTCGTCGGCATCTTCGCGCCTCGTATCGCCGCGGCCGGTATCGGCGTCGCCGCCGATGCGACCGTCGACGGCTTGCTGAGGCTGGCACGCAAGACGCATATCGACGAGATCGTCGTCCACCTCCCGGAAAAGCGCGACGCGGAGTTCGGCGCGGTGCTGCGCCGGCTCGGCGAGTTGCCGGTCAACGTCAATCTCTGCCCCGACCTCTCCGACCTGCCGATCTCGCCGCGCAAGCTCACGGTGCTGCACGAGACATTCATGATCAACGTCTTCGAGCGGCCGCTAGCGGGCTGGTCCGCGGTGCTGAAGCGCGGCGAGGACATCGTGCTGAGCGGGCTGCTCCTGCTGTTCTTCGCGCCGCTGATGCTGCTGATCGCCCTCGCCATCAAGCTCGATAGCAAGGGGTCGGTGTTCTTCCGCCAGCCGCGCTTCGGCTTCAACAACAATCCGATCACGGTGCTGAAGTTCCGCACCATGATGGCAGATGCGGCGAACGATCCGGTGGTGCCGCAGGCGCGGCGCAACGACCCCCGCGTGACGCGCTTCGGCCGCTTCCTGCGCAAGACCAGCCTTGACGAACTGCCTCAGCTCGTCAACGTGCTCAAGGGCGACATGGCCCTGGTCGGCCCGCGCCCGCACGCGATCGCGCACAACGAGTATTATGCCGAGATCATCGACGGCTATCTGCGCCGCCACCGCGTCAAGCCCGGCATCACCGGCTGGGCGCAGGTGAACGGCTTGCGCGGCGAGACGGCGACCGTGCAGGCCATGCACGAGCGCGTCATCCACGACCTCTACTACATCGAGAACTGGTCGCTGCGCTTCGACCTGTGGATCCTGCTGCGCACGCTCGTCGTCGGCTTCATCCACCGCAACGCCTACTGAGACCGTCCAGCCGGGGCATTGCGCCCCCGGCAGGGCGTCCCTGTCACCGAAACGGGTTGCACCGCCGCGGCAGGCAGGCCACGCGCGCCGGCCCGCGACGATGCGTCCTCGCCTGCCATGACCGCCGACCGCCGCCATCAGGTCGACTCTGCTGCCATTGCGCTGATCGTGCTGCTCTGCGCCTGCTGGGCTTCAATCGGGTGGCGATCAAGCTCGCCAATGCCGGCATCTCGCCCATCTTCCAGGCGGGCTTGCGCTCGGCGGGCTCGGCGCTCCTGGTCTGGGCTTGGTCGGCGCATCGCGGCGTGCGCCTCTTCGCAAGCGACGCACGCTCGGCCTCGGCATCCTCATCGGCGGTGCTGTTCGGGGACGGCGTGGCCTTTCTCGCCGCGATCCTCTGGGGTGCAACGACGGGTGGTGATCAAAGCATCACCGCGCGCCCTGTCGGCGCCGAAGTCGGCGAGCGCCGAGGCGCGCCGCTCAAGACCCGGCCGACACGCCCTTTTTCTTGAGCGGATCCAGCAGCGGCACCTGCGACGTCGCCGCCCATTTCTGGCGGTTGGCGCGCTGCTGCTCCGTCTCCTTGCCCTGCTCGGCGATCTGCCGCCCGAGGGCGATAAAGGTCGGGATCTCGTCCTCAGCCAGCGCCTTCATGCGCTCCTTGCGCGCCATGGCCTTCTCGATAAAGGGTTGCAGCTCCGCCATCTTGGCCTTCTGCCGCCGTGCCTCGCGCTCCTTGAATTCGGGCATCACTTCGCGCGTGAAGAGGTCGAGCGCCTCGCAGATGTGCTCATGCTGGTTACGCCCGCCCTGCTGGATGAAGGCGACCTGATCGACGCCCGACGCCTCGAACGCGGCGAGATGGGCGCGCAGCTCGGCTGGCGTGCCGATACCGCGATTGGCGCCCGCCGGCGGCAGCGCTGGTCGAGCCAGCTCGAAATTGGCCCAGATGTCGGTGCGCCCCGGCTTGTGCTCGCCGAAGATGTAGTGGTGCGCCAGCGCATAGCCGAAGAAGCGGAAGCCATCCTCGCCGCGCCGGCGCGCCTCCGCGCTGTCGGCATGGACCGAGAAGCCGGTGACCATGGCGATGTTGGGGTTGACGGCGTGGCCGATGGGCACGCACTCCTCCTTGAAGATGCGGTAGTAGTCGTCGACCCACTGCTTCGCCTCCGTGGGATCGACGAAGGCGAAGGTGAGCGCGCCGATGCCGAGCCGCGCCGCCAGCTTGATGGTCTCGCGGTTGGAGCACGCCACCCACACCGGCGGGTGCGGCTTCTGCAGCGGCTTCGGCACGATGTTGCGGCAGGGCATCGAGAAATATTTCCCGTCGAAGCCGGGATAGGGGTTCATCACCATCATGTTGAGGCATTGTTCGACCGCTTCCGTCCACATCGCGCGCTTGTCGTCGGGAGAGATGCGGAAGCCGCCGAGCTCCATGATCGACGAAGACTCGCCGGTACCGAATTCGACGCGACCGTCGGAGACAAGGTCGAGCGCGGCGATGCGCTCGGCGACGCGCGCCGGGTGGTTGTAGTTGGGCGGCATCAAGACGATGCCGTGGCCGAGGCGGATATGCTTGGTGCGCTGCGAGCACGCCGCCAGGAACACCTCCGGCGCCGAGGAATGCGAGTATTCCTCGAGGAAATGGTGCTCGACCTCCCAGGCATGGTCGATGCCGAGGCGATCGGCCAGCTCGACCTGATCGAGCGCCTGCTGGTAGATGCGGTGCTCGTCGCCCTCATGCCACGGCCGCGGCAGCTGGTGCTCGTAGAAGATGCCGAACTTCATCGCGCCGTCTCCCCTGGGTCTAGGCCGCCTCGCGGTCCTCGAGCGCATCGAAAGCGGCGAGCTGCGTGGCGCCGTTGGGCGTCGCCAGGAGCTGTGCCCGGATCGCCTCGCGCGCCTGGGTGCGGCCGTGATCTACCGTCGTCACCGCGTGCCAGTGGATCATGCCGTTCCAGATCGGGTCGATGAACGCTTTGCCCGGCACACGCTCGCCCTGCTCGCCGCGAAAGGTGAAGCTGCGGAGTTCCGAGACGGCGGTCTGCAGATAGGCGACATGAATCGCCTCGTCCTGGCGGATGCGCTCGACAAGGTCGGCGGCATGCTCGGCCGCGGCGCGGCGATCGGCGAATATGTCGGGCGCTCGCATGATGCGGATGCAGAAGCTGAAGAAGGCCTCGGCGCGGATCTCGATCATCAGCACATTCATCAGCATCAGGATGGTCTGCTCGTGCGGCAGTGGGATCTGCGGCATGAGGCGGCCCTGCTCGGGCCGCGCCAGGCTCGGCGGGATTTCCGGCAGCGGATAGGCGTCACGGCCGAACAGCAGATCGCGCACGGCATACCACATGGTGTCATGGCCACCTTCGCCCGTCGCGGGGCTGCCGCCTTCGTCGAAGCCATGCGCCTTCATCAAGCCCTTGCCGAGATGGCCGGTGGTGGTGCCGGCGGTGCCGTCCTCGATGATCGCCTGGAAGTCGGGCACCGGGAAGTCGGCGAGGCGGCGCCCGCGCGCCTCGACCGCACCGGTGATGCTAAGCGCGTTCCACAGGCTCCGGCCGAGGCCGAGATCGAGCAGCAGCCGCTGCTGTGCGAAATTGGGGTAGTTGCCGCGCCGCAGCAGGCGCGTCGACGCATCGACCAGCGGCCAGCCGCGCCGCGCGAGCACGACTTGCCACGCCCTGACCGCGGGCCAGCGTCTAAGCGTGCGCGGCGAGATGTAGGTGCCGGCGGCGTCGAACCCGCCATGGAGGCGGTAGCCGGCCTCGATCTGCGGTCGCGCATAGGCATGCTCGCCGAGAAGCTCGGCCTCGCTGTAGGCGAGCTGGGTCATCGTTGCAGGCTCCCCCTGAGCAGGAATTTGTGGTGCCGCGCCGCCTCGCCCGCACCTTCCGGCACCAGCGCGCGCGTCAGGGACGCGACGACGGTGTCGACCACTTCGCCGCGCCGGGCGCGGCTCGCCGATTTGCGCCGCGCGGCGCGGAGCGCAGGCGCGGCGTTTTCCGGGGCTGGCATCATGGGCGCGGCTCGCTGTCTGCCTGATAATTTGTCGTTCTCGACAAATCGTCAATCGCCTCGAAGAGGTCGGACATTGGGGGTCAGGAAGCGGCGGGCGCTGGGAGTGGCGGTGCGGAGCCCGCCGCCGCGTCAGCGCGGTCGTGCCTCGTCCGGCTGAAAGTCCGCGCCGGCCCCGGCTCCCGCCGGGGCTATGCGCTGCCGCTGCGCAAGCGACCAGGCGAGCATGACCATCACCGCCATGCCCACGCCATTGGCGAGCAGCTGGTAGCCGATATTCGGTCGCATCGTCTGGAAATAGACGGCGATCACGTCGCCGAGCACGACCCCGACACAGAACACCTCGAGCGAGTGCTGACCGCACCAGATGAGCGGACGCGCCCAGGCGCGCCGCAGCGCGGGTGCGTCGCGGCGCCAGCCATAGGCCGCAAAAATATAGGCGACCGCCAGGAAATGGGTCAGCCGCGGAAAGCCCTCATTGCCGCCGCTGCTCGCGGCGCGCAGCTCGTCGAGCAGCATGACGTGAAAGTGGCCGGGTCCGCGCCCGAAATCATAGAGGCCGCGCGCCAGTACATTCGCGACGATGATGAGGCCACAGATCCCCACGACGCCGCGCACCGCGCGAAAGGGCTTGCCGCCGTAATAGTGCCCACCCGCCCATAAGCCGATGCAAAAGAGGAATTGCCAGGAAAGCGGATTGAAGCTGGCGGGAACGAGGTTGGGCGCCCGGAATTCCGGCACCATAACCGCGGCTATCCAAAGCGCCGCGCTCACCGCCAAAGTCAGGCTGGGCACGCGCCGCAGACCCCAAATGAACCCCGGCGCCAAGGCGACGAGCACCATATAGAGCGGCAATATGTCTAGATATTGCGGAGTGTAATGGAGGAGTCCCGCCGCCAGGAAGGCGCGGGTCGGCTGGCCGAGCAGCAGGCCAAAATCGTTGACGACGAGATACTCCGTGCCGAGCGCGTCGCGACAGCAGAGCACGAGGGTGAACGTCAGGACCACGACCAACAGGTAGCCCAGATAGATCTCGAGCACGCGGCCCAAGGCCCGCCGCTGCGCCGCCAGGAAGCCGTTCCTGGCGAGCAGCCGGCCGTAAGCAAGGCTGGAGGAGATCCCCGACAGGAAGACAAAAATCTCCGCCGCGTCGGAGTAGCCGATGCGGTGGTAGGTCACGAGACGCAGTATGTTGCGCGGGATGTGGTCGACGAAGATCATCCACAGCGCCAACCCGCGCAGCAGGTCGATCCTGAGGTCGCGCCCCTCGGAGGCGGCGGCGATCATCGAGCGCGCGTCCCCGGGCGGAGGCGCCAGCGCCAAGCTGTCATCGGAGCGCGAGCGGGCGAGTGACATCGGCCAACAAACCCCGGGGAGCATCGGCGTTGCAAACACCGCAGGTAGAAAAAGGTTCGCTGATATCGCTACCTGACGATCTGCTTAGATTGGGCGGGCGGCCGTTACGGCGAGCGGGTGGTCATCCTCATCGGCAGATCCCTCGATATGACATGCCGCCAACAATGGTCAGCCATGGATGATCCACGCAGCGCCGCATTTTGTGCCGAAGACCGCAAGCAAATGAGGAGTTTGCGGCTCTTTCTATTGTGGCTTGCCGGCATCGATTTGCGCCTCACCATCCTGGCGGTTCCGCCCGTCCTGCCACTCATCCATCGCGACCTCGCGCTCGACGAGAAGTCTGTGGCGGTGCTGTCGGGCCTGCCCATCCTGCTGTTCGGCCTCATGGCCGTACCCGGGTCGCTGCTGATCGCGCGGATCGGCGCTCGCCGCGCGATCATCACCGGGCTGCTCGCCGTCGCCATCGCCTCGGGCTTGCGCGGCGCCGGCACGTCGGCGGCGATGCTCTTCGCGATGACTTTCGTCATGGGTGCGGGGGTCTCGATCATTCAACCCGCTCTGCCCGCGCTGGTGAGCCGGTGGTTTCCGACCGCGGTTGCGCTGGCGACGGCGGTCTACGCCAACGGGCTGCTGATCGGTGAGGTCCTTGGCGCCAGCCTGACCATCCCGGTGATCCTGCCGCTGGTGGCGGGGAGCTGGGAATGGAGCTTCGCCCTCTGGGCGGTTCCCGTGCTGCTCACCGCGATGCTCATGATGTTCGGAACGCCGGAAGTCCCGGTCGCGGCGGCCGCCCCGCGCGTCCGCTGGTGGCCCGATTGGCGCGACCCTCGCCTGTGGCGGCTGGGTCTGCTGCAGGGCGGCTCCTCGGTACTCTATTTTGCCTGCAACGCCTTCATCCCGGATTACCTTCACGCCACCGCGCGGGGTGAGCTGGTCAATGCCTGTCTGACCGCGCTCAACACGGGGCAGCTGCCGGCATCGCTGCTGATCCTGCTGTTCGCGCGCCGTCTCGCCGGCCGGCGCGGGCCCTTCGTCGCCGCGGGCGCGCTCGGCCTGCTGAGTCTGGCCGGCCTCCTCGTTTCGCACGAGGCGGGCATGATCGTCAGCGCCGCCGTGATCGGGTTCTGCTCGGCCTTCGTGCTCATCCTGACGCTGGCCCTGCCGCCGCTGCTGGCCGCGCCCGAGGACGTGCACCGGCTCTCCGCGGGGATGCTGGCGATCGGCTACACGCTGTCCTTTATCGTGCCATTCGTCGGCGGCGCCATCTGGGACGTCACCGGATCGCCGGCAACGGCCTTCCTGCCAGGCGCGGTCGGCGCTGCGATCGTGCTTGCCCTGGGGGCGATGCTGCGGCCGGCGGATCAACGCCGCGGGGGCTGAGCGCCGTAGCCGTCAGCGGTTGTTGAGAACCTCGATCGCCGCAACAATGAGAGCCGCCACGAGGACCAGCAACAGATAGCCGCTGAACTGCGCCAAGGCCTCCATGTGCCCTCCGCGAGACGCCGCCACCAGCTGCCGGCGAGCGCCCGAGCAACGCAACCATAGGATACGTCGCCTCGTACTCGCGGGGTGAGCGGGCGCCAGGGCCGTCTCAACAAGCTCACATTTGGAGCAGCAAGCGTTCATCGGCGACCTTTGCCGCGATCTTTAGCGAATTTGTCCCGTCAAGAGGGCGCGAGCGCGGCGATGGTCTCGGTGTTGGCGAGCGGCCAGCCGATCGTCACGGACATCGGCCGCAAGGCGAAGCGGTGCATCTCCTCGCCGTCCACGGCGTCCGCGGCGATGACCACGCGGTAATCGCGGTTCGTCGCGTCGAAGTCGCAGCACAGCACGCAGGACGAGGTGTCGAACGCCCAAGAGGATCAGCGTGTCGACGCCAAGCCGCCGCCGCAGGCGAGGTCGAGGCCGGTGCCAAAGAACGGGCCGTAGCGCTTCTTGCCGTCGGCGACGACGTCGCGTTTCGCCGCCGCGGGCAACGCCTCCCTGGCCATCCGGCCGATAGCGGCGTCGGGCGCATCGGACCATATCGCGGTCATGATTGCTTCAGGAGCTGCCGCATGACCGACCCTACCTCCGATGCTCTCGCGCTCTATTCCGACCGCCTCGCCGCGCTCGTCGAGACCGCCGCGCGCAGCGTCGTCGCCGTCCATGGCGGCGGGCGCCGCTCGACCAGCGCCATCCATTGGCGCCCGGGCATCCTCGTTACCGCCGAAGAGGCGCTCGAGCGCGAGGACGACATCGCCGTCACCCTGCCCGACGGGCGGCGCATCGCGGCATCGCTCGCCGGGCGCGATCCGAGCACTGACGTCGCCGTGCTGCGCTTCCCGCCGGACGGCTTGCCGGCGGCGACGCCCGGCGCTGTCGCCGCGCTCCGCCCGGGGCATCTCGTCCTCGCCGTCGGCCGGCATGAGGGCGGGCCGATCGCCAGCCACGGCATCGCCGGCTTCGTCGGTGGCGCCTGGCAGAGCCAGTGCGGCGGCACGATCGATCATCTGCTGCGCCTCGACCTCAATCTGAGCCCCACCGCCGAGGGCGGCGCGCTGGTCGACACCGCCGGCCGCGTGCTCGGCATGACCGTGCTGGGCCCGCGGCGGCGAGCGCTGGCGATCCCGGCCTCGACCGTCGACCGCGCCGTCGATCAGCTGCTCGCCAAGGGCCACGTCGCCCGCGGCTATCTCGGCGCCGGGCTGCAGCGCGTGCGGCTCGGCGGCGATGCGGCCGAGCGCGGCGTGCTCGTCATCGCCGTCGATCCCGAGGGTCCGGCGGCGCGTGCCGGCCTCCTGGTCGGCGACGTCATCACGGGCTGGAACGGCGCCGCCGTGACGCGCGTGCGCGAGGTCATGCGCCTGCTCGGCACCGACAGCGTCGGCACGGCGGTCGAACTCGGCCTGGTCCGCGGCGGCCAGCCACTGACGCTTGGCATTACCATCGGCGAGCGCCCACTTAGGTAGGGCGGCGCTTCCGCCGCAGGAAACGAGCGCCGATGGTCGCCGTCGCCCTCTATGCCACCGATCCCGCGTCCCGCCGGCATCTCGAGCGCCTGGCCGGCGATCGGGCCGGCGTGACCATCGTCGGCGCCGCCGACAGCCCCGACGCTCTCGCCCGGCTCCTCGATCAGATTCCGGTCGAGGCGGTACTCGCCGATGCGCGCCCGTTCCTGGCGGCGCTGCTTGCCGCCGACCGACCGGACGCGGCAACGACGGAGAACGGCGAGCCCGATGGCCCGCTGACGCCGCGCGAGATCGAGGTGCTCGCCGTCATGGCCGATGGCGCCTCCAACAAGGTGATCGCGCGCCGGCTCGGCATCTCCTTCCACACCGCCAAGTTCCACGTCGCCTCGATCCTCGCCAAGCTCGACGCCGACAGCCGCACCGAGGCCGTCGCCCAGGCCGCGCGGCTCGGCCTCGTCATGCTGTGAGGGGATCGGTCGCGCCCTTCTGACTCTAAACTAACCGATCGCCGTCAGCGCTGCCTCCGCCACGCGCGCGGGCTGGTCGAGGTCGGCGAGGTGGCCGGCGCCCGGAATGATCGAGGTGCTGATCATGCCGGCGATGCCCGTGGCGAAGCGCTCGGCATAGCTCGGCGCGAGCACCTTGTCGGCGGCGCCCCAGACGATGAGCGTCGCGCAGCGGATGCGATGCAGCCGCCGCTCGAGCCGCGTGTCCGCCAGCGGCCAGAGCAGCCGCGCGGCGGCCTCGCTGGCGCGGGTGGTGATGATCGACCATTCCTCCGCCGACACGCCCTGAGGCACCGCCATGTGGTCGGTGTAGGTCTTGGGATCGGCGCAGAGCAGGCTCGGCAAGGTCCCGGGCTTCTGTGCCCAGAGATCGGCGGGTGGCGCTTTTTTATCGTAGAGCCCGAAGGGCGCGATCAGCACGAGGCGGCGCACGAGCGCCGGCGACATCGCCGCGACCTCCGCCGCGAGCGTACCGCCGACGGAGGCGCCGACGAGGTCGGCACCGGCGAGCCCCGCACCCTCGACGAGGTCGAGCGTCGCCGCGACCCAATCGACCAGCGTGTCCAGCCGGTCGTGACCGGCCGCGCCGGGAAAGCCCGGCAGTGAGGGTGCTATGACGCGATGGTGCCCGGCCAGCCGGTCGAGAAACGGCGTCCAGCGCGGCAAGCCGCCGAAGCCGGCGAGATAGAAGACGGGGCTGCCCCTGCCCTTCTCCCATACCCGGCACGGCGCGCCGTTGACCGTGACACTGCGTTCGGCGAGCCCGCTCACTCCGCCGCCTCCCGTGCCGGTGCTTGCGGCACGGCGCGCGACGGCTTGGGCAGCGGCTTCGGCCACCAGCGGTCCTCCCATTCTTTCTCGAACAGACCGCGCAGCTGCGGGATCACCTGCTCGGCGAAGAGGCGGGTGTTGTGGGTGGCGAGGTCGCGGCTCATGTTGCCGAATTGCTGCAGCACCATCAGATGGCCGACATTGAGATCGGTCGCGACCTCGCGCAGCTGCGCCGCGACCTCGTCGGGCGAGCCGATGATGACGAAGCCCTTGGCGAGGATCTCGTCCCAACGGGCGCCGCCCGACATCGTCGCGGCGCGCTGCGAGGCGAGCGCCACCTGCGATGTGATGCGCGCACGCTGCGTCGCTTCGCTGTTGTAGCCGGGCGGGTTGACATAGCGGCTGTCGACATGGAGGCAGCGACCGTAGAAATACTCCGCCGGCTCCTTGTAGAGCTTCATCGCCTCGTCGCGCGTCTGGGCGACGCCGACGAATTGCAGGAAGCCGGCGCGGTAGGGGTTGCGGTCCTTGCCGAGCCGCTCCATCTCGCGCCAGAACCCCATCATGGTCTCGCGCCCGGCCTTGTAACCGAAATAGGAGAGATAGCAGTAGACGTAGTCCATCGCGGCGCACCACTGCCACGTCTCGACCGAGCCACCGCCGGGAATCCAGATCGGCGGATGCGGCTTCTGCACCGGATGCGGCCAGGTGTTGACGTAGCGCAGCTGGTTGAAGCGGCCGTTGAAGGCGAAGGTCTTGCGCCGCGTCCACGCCTCGAGGACGAGATCGTGCGCCTCGAGATAGCGCGCGCGCAGCGTGCTCGGGTTCTGGCCGTAGGCGAAGCACGTGTCCATCGGCGTGCCGACCGGGAAACCGGCGATGAGCCGCCCGCCGGAGATGCAGTCGATCATCGCCATCTCCTCGGCGACGCGCGTCGGCGGGTTGTAGAGCGCGAGCGAGTTGCCGAGGATGCAGATGGCGGCGTCGCTGGTGCGCCGCGCCAGCGACGCGGCGATGAGATTCGGCGACGGCATCAGCCCGTAGCCGTTGGCGTGATGCTCGTTGACGCAAATCGCATCGAAGCCGAGCGACGCCGCGTATTCGAGCTCGTCCATGAACTCGTTGTAGAGGCGATGCGCCACGGCGGGATCGAGCAGGCCGCTGTCGATGTCCACCCACACCGAATTGTGCCGTTCGCGGAAATCGTCGGGAAGCTCGGTATAGGGCATGAGATGGAACCACAAGAGCTTCATTTTTGTCTCCTCCCGGACACCGCTTTAGCCAATGTTCGGGTGAATCAGCCGCCGGCGCAACAGGTTCAATCGCTGGATCGATGACGTTGCGTCCTTCGACAGGCTCAGGATGAGGTAGACCGAGCTTGCCATCTACGGTAGGGGCGAGAAGGAAAAGCGCTCATCCTGAGCCTGTCGAAGGACGCAGGGTGCTCATGCAGCTACCATGCTTGACCCAGACCGCCTCGCGCCGCCTAATCGGCTTGCGACGGAAACGGAGCCAGCATGCCCTACGACCTGAAGATCACCGGCGGCAGCATCATCGACGGCACCGGCAGCGCGCGCTACGCCGGTGATGTCGGCATCGCCGGCGGCAAGGTGGTGGCGCTTGGGCGAGCACCGGAGGATGCGCGCGAGACGATCGATGCCACGGGGCGCGTCGTCTGCCCGGGCTTCGTCGACATCCACACGCATTACGATGCGCAGATCCTGTGGGATCGCATGCTCAGCATCTCGCCCTGGCACGGCGTCACCACGGTGGTGATAGGCAATTGCGGCTTCGGCGTCGCGCCGACGCGCCGCGCCCATCGCGACCTCATCATCCGCACGCTCGAGAAGGTCGAGGGCATGAGCGTCGCCGCGCTCCAGGCCGGCATGGGCGAGGACTGGGGCTTCGAGACCTTCCCGCAATATCTCGACACGATCGCCGCGCGCGGCACGGCGATCAATGTCGGCGTCATGATCGGCCACACGCCGGTGCGCCTCTGTGTCATGGGCGAGGCGGCGACCGAGCGCGAAGCCACCACCGAGGAAGTCGTGCGCATGCGCGCCATCGTGCGCGAGGCGCTCGACGCCGGCGCGGTCGGCTTCGCCACCTCGAAATCGCCGACCCATGTCGGCTATGGCGGCCGGCCGGTGCCGAGCCGCGCCGCCGCCTTCGCGGAGATCCGCGCGCTGGCGGGGGCGCTCGGCGAGGCGGGGCGCGGCGTGCTGCAGGCGACCACGGGCCAGGGCTTGCTGTTCGATGAGTTCACGCAGATCGCGCGCGAAACCGGCGCCAATGTGAGCTGGACCGCGCTGCTCGCCGGGCGCGCGCGCCAGGGCATCGACCATCGCCAACAGCTCGCCCGCTCGCTGGAGCTCGCGGCGCAAGGCTATCGCATCTATCCGCAGGTGACGCCGCGGCCGCTCAATTTCGAGTTCCAGCTCAGCGAGCCCTTCGTCTTCGAGAGCATGTCGCTGTTCCGCCCCGTCTCCGCGACTGATTTCGCCGGCAAGAAGCGGCTCTACGCCGATGAGAGCTTCCGCAGGGCGTTTCGCGACAAGATGGACACGGCGCCCGACGAGTTCGTGCGCAGCTTCGGTGACACGTTGATCACCGAATATCCGCCCGATCCCGCGCTCGACGAGCGGCCGCTCGCCGCGGTGGCGCGCGAACGCGGCATGCACGCCGTCGATCTCATGCTCGATCTCGGCCTCGCCACCGATCTCGCCGCACGCTTCCGCATGCCCGTCGCCAATCACAACGAGGACGAGGTCGCGGAGCTGCTGCTCGATCCGCACATGGTGCTGGGCCTGAGCGACGCCGGCGCGCATGCCAGCCAGCTCTGCGACGCCTGCCAGGCGACGCATCTGCTGGGCCGCTGGGTGCGCGAGAAGCAGGCGCTGAGCCTGGAGCAGGCCGTGCGCATGCTGACCTCGCGCCCGGCCGAGGTCTTCGGCATCAGCGATCGCGGTCGCCTCGCCGAGGGCTGGCCGGCCGATATCGTGGTGTTCGATCCCGCCACCATCGGCGCCGGCCCCCTGCGCCGCATCCATGATTTCCCCGGCGGCGCCAACCGCCTGGTCTCCGATGCCAGCGGCATCGACGCCGTCATCGTCAACGGCGCCGTGCTGCGCCGCGATGGCGGCGACGCGCTCGATCCCGACGGCACGCTGCCGGGCCAACTGCTGCGCCACGGCCGCGCCGGCTGAAGGCCCGCGCCAGCGCCGCCATCACATTTCCGTAACGAGGGGATGTCGCCGAGGCTCGCGACGTAGTACCGCGACGGAGACGCGCGGTTGGCCGCACCGATGCGCCGGGCCGCAAGATGAAAGCGAGAGCCAGCATGAAGAATGCCATCGCCGCTGCGGCCGTCATCGCCGCGGTTTTCGCCGCGGCGGCCGCGGCGCAGCCGGGGCCGTCCCCGCCGTCGCCTGCCTATCCGCCGCCACCCGCGTACCCGCCGCCGGGTTATCCGCCGCCTCCCGGTTATCCGCGGCCAGCGATGCTTCCGCCGCCGCTGCCGCTTGCTTTTGTCGCGCCGGGGCTCTATCTCCGCGGCGATGCGGGCGCCGCCTTCTCCGCCGACACCAGGTTCAGGGATACGAATTTCGCGACGCCGACGCTGGGTCCGGGAGTGGCGTTGACCGGCGACGGCGGCCGTTCCGCCCTCTACGATGTCGGTATCGGTGCGCGCTTCTTGCCGTTCTTCCGCGCCGACATAACCGCGTCATGTCTTCCTTCGCTCCACTTCAGCGGCGGCGACAATATCGGCGCCGGCTCTGCGAACACCGCCCGGATTCACTCGTGGGTCGGGCTGGTCAACGCCTATTTCGATTTTCCCGTGCTGACGATCTTCGGGCCGATGGAGCCCTATCTCGATGTCGGTCTCGGTGCCGCCATCAGCTCCTGACGCGTCTGACCGGCCGCGGCTAATCCAGCGCGAAGGGGTCCTTGTGGTCGCGCTTGAGCGCGGGGTCCTGGCGCTCCTTGCGCAAGAGGCAGTCGCCCACGGGCGAGCATCTCGCGTGGCCGGAGGCCCCTGTTCAGTTCGTGCGCTATCCGTTGCGCGGCATGCTACTTCCAGGCCGGCTTGCCGAGATCGACCTGGTTGGGATTGGTGTAGGCGCCGGTAGCGGCGCCGCCCGCGCCGCCCAGGGCTGCGCCGGCCAAGGGATGACCCACCGCCGCGCCGGCTAGTCCGCCCGCGCCGGCGCCTATGGCGCCGCCGCTCAGCGCGCGGTCTTGCTGGCTCGTGCCACAGCCCGCGAGCAACAGAGCGGCGAGCGCGGCGGCTGCTGCGACAACACGCGTGTTCATAAGCTGCCTCCTGACATGGCTCAGCCTGATTCCACCCAAACGACCGCCGCTCCGGACGGTCGCCGTTTTCGTCCTAGGCTTTCATTGACCCATGGATCTACGCCGGTCGCAGACGCGGGCAAGACGGGCAAGGGTGGTCGGCGTGGCGGGCAACCGTCGTAGGCTCAGGACCCATAAAACTGGTTGAACGAAACTGCAAAGCATCATCATGCCAGGCTTCCGCCGACGCACTTATGACGTGTGGTCAGCGATCGAGCGGGCGGCACGCTGCAGCGATCTCCCTAACGGCACTTTGCACCGTAAATTGTGAAAGCCCCGCCTCGGTTCATCAAAAAAAAGAGAACGGAACAGGGGTTGGCTTCTTGCGTTCACGCCTCGAAGTGTCTGGCCCGGGCAGACCCGATCACCCGTTCCGGCCACGCGACGGCAGCACAAGCCGGCCGAGGAGCGAATACCATGATTCGACCAAAGAGCATGACGCGCTGGGTCATTCTGTCGTTGACCGGCGTGATCCTGGCAGTTGGTGACGTCTATGCCCAGCAACCCGCACCCCAGACGGCGGCCCCGAACCCGTATCTGATGGGGACCGAGGGTCTCAATCAGGGACCACGCGGGCTGACCAGCTACATGCCGGTGGCGATTACCGAGAGCTTCGCGCAGATCTTCGCGCGCATGACGGCAGCCAAGCCGGGCATCGAGCAGGCCCACACGGCTGTGCTCAAAGAGCGCTACGATTTGAGCGACCGGCCTGCCCAAGGGGTCACGATGGACCGCGGCAAACCGCTGCAGGAAGGCGTTCGCGTCAAACTACCAGCGGGCATGACCTGGGACCGGCTGGCGGCAATGAGCCCGGACCAGATCCGTGATCAGAACCTCTATCCGAAGGGGTTCTATCCCTTGCCGCATCCCAACCATCCCGAAGGCGGCTTCGTCTTTCCGCACTTCCTGATCGACGCGATCAAGCAGCAGGACGGGCGAGACCTGAAGCGGTTCGACCTGGATTTCGATCTGCCGGATCACTTCCTGGCCGAGTTTCCTCCAGCGATCTATCTGACCCCGCGCACCGATCTGGGCGATGTCTCGCAGGGCAAGCTGGTCTCGCTCACCAATTACTATCCGCTGTTCAACGGCCTTCTCACTCCCAGGCAGCTGGAAGGGCTGCGCCTGTTGCTGACGCCCTTTCCACAGCAGCAGTTCAACGCGACCGAGGATCGTCGCTCGGAGCTTCCCAGCATCGGCTCGGCTTGCTTTGATTGCCATTCCAACGGCCATCAGAACGGCGCAACGCACCTTGCCCCGGATGCCCGCCCGGAGTGGTTCCGCCACCGCATCAAGACAGTGTCGCTCCGCGGCGTCAACATCCAGCGGCTCTTCGGCTCGCAACGCGCGCTGAAGACGATTGAGGATTTTACCGAATTCGAGCAGCGCACGGCCTATTTCGACGGCGATATCGTGATCGCCACGAAGAAGGGGGTGAACCCCCTCGAGCGCGGCAGCCAAGTCGATTTCATGGCCGATTTTCAAGAAATACTGGACTTTCCGCCGGCGCCCAAGCTCGACCTCCTAGGCAAGCTCGATCCCGCCAAAGCGACACAGGCCGAGATGCGTGGCCAGGAGATCTTCTTCGGCAAGGGTCAATGCGCGATCTGCCACCAGCCGCCGTTCTACACCGACAACTTGATGCACAACCTCCAGACCGAGCGCTTCTTCAAGCCGGTGATGATCAACAACATGATGGCCGTCGGCGACGGGCCGATCAAAACCTTTCCGCTGCGCGGGACCAAGGCCAACCCGCCCTACCTGCACGATGAGCGTCTTCTGACGTTGGAAGACACCGTCGAGTTCTTCAACCTGATCCTCGGCACAAAGCTGGCGCCGCAGGAGAAGTTGGATCTGGTGGCGTTCCTGCGGGCCCTTTAGAGTGGGTCAGGCGGGCCGCAACCGCAGGTTCGCTGCCGTTTCTTGAGCTGCGCCAGCAGCAGCGCCGCCGTGGGACGACGGCGCCGCAAGCGAGGACGATCCAGGCGGGCGGAAGCTCGCCGTCAATTCGCAGCCGCCGTCTGTCTCGCCGCAGCCGTCATTTACCGGTTATGAGCCTCGAGTCTAGCGGACGGAGTTCAGGACGGCGCGGCCGATCTCGCCCTCGCCGAGGCCCGTCGGAGGCCCTTTCGGCGCGGCATCCAAGGGCATCGGCACGTAATCGCGGGGATCCACCAGGGTCGCGACGGCGATCGTCTTGGTGCGCGTCCGGTCGACGATCTCGACGAGCCGCGCGTACTCGTGCTGGTCGATGTTGCTGCGGAAGATCGCCTGGATTTCGTAAGCGTAGGTCGGCTTGCCTGTCACGCCGATGGCGCGGAACCTCTGCCCCACCTGCACTTTGCTGATGCGCTTCATCACGATCCTCTCGAAGAGGCGCCGGCGGCACCGGTGCTGCAGCACCCTAGCTACTCTTGGTAAACGAGACCTAAACTCTTGGTAAAAAAATACCTAACCCGCGCCGCTTCCCGCCTACTTGGCGATCAGCCCCGGCCGCGCTGTCGCATCCCCGCCCATTGCTCGTCGCTGAGCGCGTCCAGATGCGAGAAGGTGCCGGCGCCCTTGAGCCAGCGCCCGCCATCGATGGTGATGCACTCGCCCTGGATGTAGGCGGCATGGTCGGAGACGAGGAAGGCGCCGAGATCGGCCAGCTCCTCGGGCCGGCCCGGGCGTCCCAGCGGATTGTTGGTGCCATGCGTGCCGGCCGCGGTGTCGGGCACCAGGCGCTCGCTGGCGCCCGGCGTCGGGAAGGCGCCCGGCGATATCGCGACGAGGCGGATGCGCTTCGGCCCCCATTCGACGGCGAGGCTGCGCGTCATGGCGAGGACGCCCGCCTTGGCCATGGCCGAGGGCACGGCATAGGGCGAGCCGTGGAAGGCGGCGCCGGTGACGATGCTCAGCACCGTGCCGGCATGGCCGCGCTCGATCCAGCGCCGGCCCGCCGCCAGCGTGCAATAGGCGGTGCCGTGCAGGGTGATGTTGAGCACGCTGTCGACGGCGCGCATCGACAGCGTCTCCGTCCGCGCCACGAAATTGGCGGCGGCGTTGTTGACGAGGATGTCGAGCGGGCGATCCTTGAAGGCGGCATCCATCATCTCCTCGACCGCGTGGGTGTGGCGGATGTCGATCGCATGGATGCGCACCGGGCGGCCGAACTCGGTCTCAAACTCCTGCGCCGTCTCGGCCAGCACGCCCTCGCGCCGGCTGCAGATCATGAGCTCGGCGCCCAGCGCCATGAAGCGCCGCCCCATCGCCTTGCCGAGACCCGTGCCGCCGCCGGTGACGAGCACGAAGCGGTCCCTGAGCAGATCCGGCGCGAACATGGCTTGTGCCCTTCCCCGGCTATGAGCGCGAGCGTCGACGGCGAAGGGCAAGATATCGCGCGGTCACGATCCCGACCGCAAGCGGGAAGATCATCAGGAAGGTCTGGAGCAGCTCGGCGAAGAACACCACCGCCTCATTGATGTTGTGCGGATTTCCGGAGAGCAAAATGGCGAGCACGAAGGCGGGCATGTAGAGGTCGAAGATCCAGTCGCCCGTTTGCGAGCGCAACCAGTCGCCGGCGTACCACCACATCAGCCACAGCGCGGCTTCGAGCAAAACGGCGATCGCGAGCGACAGCCCCGCACACCTGATGGCAGCCTTGCGCCAGCTCACCGCTTACCGCCTCCGAGCAGATCGGGCGAACATGGGTCCCCTACCCTTTCCCCGATGGCGGCGACGAGCCTATCATCGGCGGCGCACAGCACAAGGCAGCGATAGGAAGCATCATGGAGCTCTTCGATCTCACCGGCAAAGTGGCGATCGTCACCGGCGGCAATGGCGGCATCGGCCTCGGCATGGCGCGCGGGCTGGGCGCCGCCGGCGCGACCGTCGTCATCGTCGGCCGCAACAAGGAGAAATGCGAGACCGCCGCGGCCGAGCTGCGCGAGGGCGGCGCCAAGGTGGCCGGCATCGTCGCCGACGTGACGCGCGAGGAATCGTGCCGCACGCTCGTGGGCGCCGCGGTCAAGGCGTTCGGGCGGCTCGACATCCTCGTCAACAATGCCGGCATCAACATCCGGAAGCGCCCGGAGGAATACACCATCGCGGAATGGAACACCGTGCTGGTCACCAACCTGTCGAGCGCCTTTGTCTGCGCGCAGGCGGCTTATGCCGAGATGGTGCGCGGCGGCGGCGGCAAGATCGTCAATATCGGCTCGATGATGTCGATCTTCGGCGCCGCCTTCGCTGCGCCCTATGCCGCGAGCAAGGGCGGCATCGTCCAGCTCACCAAGGCGCTCGCCACCGCCTGGGCCAAGGACAACATCCAGGTGAATGCCGTGCTGCCCGGCTGGATCGACACCGATCTGACGCGCGGCGCGCGCGCGCAGGTGGCGGGCCTGCACGAGCGCGTGCTGGCCCGCACGCCCGCCGGCCGCTGGGGCGTCGCCGACGATCTCGCCGGCATCGCCGTGTTCCTGGCCAGCGCCGCTTCCGACTTTGTCACCGGCGCCGCGATCCCCGTCGATGGCGGCTATTCGAGCATGGGCTGAGGCGCCGGACCCGCGGCGATTGACAAGCTGCGCGCCCGCGCTATCCCATCCACGGCCCGCCCGCAAAATTCACCGGAAGGAACCCGCGCCATGACCGATTTCACCAAGTTCTACATCAATGGCGAGTGGGTGGCGTCGCTGCAGCCGCGGCCCTTCGACGTGATCAACCCGGCGACCGAGGAGCCGGTGGCGCAGATCAGCCTGGGCGGTGCCGGCGACGTCGACCGCGCCGTCGCCGCGGCGAAGGCGGCCTTCCCCGCCTTCTCGCGCACCAGCAAGGCCGAGCGCATCGCGCTGCTGCAGAAGATCGTCGAGGCCTACAAGGCGCGCTACGACGAGCTGGCGCAGACCATCACCAAGGAGATGGGCGCGCCCGCTTGGCTCGCGAGCCGCGCCCAGGCCGCGACGGGCCTCGCGCATCTGAACCAGATGATGGCGATCCTCAAGGATTTCTCGTTCGAGAGCCTGCGCGGCACGACGCTCATCGCCAAGGAGCCGGTCGGCGTATGCGGCTTCATCACGCCATGGAACTGGCCGATGAACCAGATTGCCTGCAAGGTGGTGCCGGCCTTGGCCGCGGGCTGCACCATGGTGCTGAAGCCGTCGGAGATCGCGCCGCTCAATGCCGTCATCTACGCCGAGATCCTCGACGCCGCGGGCGTGCCCAAGGGCGTCTTCAACCTGGTGAACGGCGACGGCGCAAGCGTCGGCCAGGCCATCGCCGCGCATCCCGACATCGACATGGTGTCCTTCACCGGCTCGACCCGCGCCGGCATCGCCGTCGCCAAGGCGGCCGCCGATACGGTGAAGCGCGTCCATCAGGAGCTCGGCGGCAAGTCCGCCAACATCATCCTGCCGGACGCCGATTTGCAGAAGGCGGTGGCGGGCGGCGTCCAGTCCTGCTTCACCAACAGCGGCCAGTCCTGCAACGCGCCGACGCGCATGTTCGTGCAGGCGCGCCAGCACGACCGCGCAGTCGAGATCGCCAAGGCCGCGGCGGAGGCGACCAAGGTCGGCGATCCCAACACCAAAGGCACCACCATCGGCCCGGTGGTGAGCGAGGCGCAGTTCCGCAAGATCCAGCGGCTCATCGAGGCCGGCATCGCCGAGGGCGCAACCCTCGTCGCCGGCGGGCCCGGGCGGCCCGAGGGCTTCAATCGCGGCTACTACGTGCGCCCGACCGTCTTCGCCAATGTGAAGCCGGAGATGACGATCTCGCGCGAGGAGATCTTCGGCCCGGTGCTGTCGATCCTACCCTATGACAGCGAGGAGCAGGCAGTCCGCATGGCCAACGACACGGTGTATGGCCTCTCGGGTTACGTGCAGTCCGGCGACCTCGAGCATGCGCGCAAGGTCGCGGCGCAGCTCCGCACCGGCAATGTGCATCTGAACGGCGCCGGTCCCGATTTCGGCGCGCCGTTCGGCGGCTACAAGCAATCCGGCAACGGCCGCGAATGGGGCGAATTCGGCCTCGACGAGTTCCTCGAGACCAAGGCGGTGATGGGCTACAACGCGGCGTAAATTCCGAAATCTCCGGAGAGCCGCCGCAGTGTGCGGCGACTTCCCCGCGCGCCCGCTGCAGAGCCATCGCCTCCCCGCTCCGGCCGCGGTATGCTGCGGCATAAGCCGGGCGAACCGGCAAGACACCCAAGGGAGGCAAACGATGGTCCGCACGCTCGAGCAGACGACCATGCGCAAGGTCTATCTGCGCCTGCTGCCATTCGCGATCCTGACCTATTTCCTCTGCTATCTCGACCGGATCAACGTCAGCTTCGCCGCGCTGACCATGAACAAGGACCTCGGGCTCACCGCCTCGATGTTCGGCCTGGCCGCCGGCGCCTTCTTCTGGGGCTATTGCCTGTTCGAGGTCCCCAGCAACATCATCCTGGAAAAAATCGGCGCGCGGCTATGGATCGCGCGCATCATGATCACCTGGGGGATACTGTCGGGCGCCACCGCCTTCTGCACCGGCCCGTACAGCTTCTTGGCGGTGCGCTTCCTGCTCGGCCTGGCCGAGGCGGGGCTATTCCCCGGCCTCGTGCTGTTCTTCACCTACTGGTTCCCGGACCGGCACCGTGCCCGCATCGTCTCGGGCTTCACCCTGGCGCTGCCGGGCGCAGTGGCGTTCGGCGCACCCATTTCGACGGCGCTCCTGGGGCTCGACGGGTTGTGGGGCCTGGCCGGCTGGAAGTGGATGTACATCGCCGAAGCGACCCCGACGGTCGTGCTCGGCGTCGCCGTGCTGTTCTATGTGACCGATCGTCCGGCCGAGGCACGCTGGCTCCGTGACGAGGAGCGCGCGTGGCTCGTCGCGGCCCTCGACACCGAGCGCCGCCAGATCGAGGCGCACCGCAAGGTCAGCCTGCTGCGGTCGTTCTGGGACCCCAAGGTCCTGCTGCTGTCGTTGAACTATTTGGGCATCGTGACCGCCAGCCTCGGCATGGTGTTCTTTCTGCCGCAGATCATAAAGCAGCTCGGCTTCACCAACATGCAGGTCGGCTGGGCGAGCATGATCCCCTACATTTGCGGTTGCATCAGCATGGTGACCTGGGGCTGGGTCTCCGACCGCATGGGCGAGCGGCGCTGGAACCTGGTCGGGGCCTGCATCCTTTCGGCCGCCGGCCTCGTCGTCGCCGGCATGACCGTCGGCACCTATTGGTCGCTGGTCGGCATGTCCCTCGCCGCGGCGGGCTTCTACGGCAGCAAGGGAATGTTCTGGTCGATGCCGTCGATGTTCCTTACCGGCACGGCCGCCGCCGCGGGTCTTGCCTGGATCAACTCCCTCGGCAACCTCGGCGGCTTCTTCGGCCCGTCCCTGGTCGGCTGGGTCAGGGACACCACCGGCAGCTTCGCCGGCGGGCTCTATGCGCTCGCCGGCTTCGCGCTGATGTCGGCCGTGGTGGCGGCGCTCTGGCTGCACATCCCGCGCCGGGCGGCGGCCGAGCCACGGCTGGGCGTCGCCGCGGAGTAGGATGGGGCAAGACCATCGAAGCCGTGGAGGCGCAGGTGAACAAGATCGCTCGTTACGCCGCCGCCAGCCTCCTCCTGATCGGCGGCGCCCTCAAGGCGCGCAGCGAGGAAGGCTTGGTGCCGCCGCCGGCCGATGCCGTTCTGCTGCTTGAACTGGCCGCCGACGGCGTGCAGATCTATGCCTGCGAGACCAAGGACGGGCGCGCCGAATGGGCCTTCAAGGCGCCGGAGGCGATGCTGTTCGATCGCCAGGGACGCCAGGTCGGCACCCATTTCGGCGGCCCGACCTGGAAGCTCGACGAGGGCTCCGCCGTGGTCGGCGAGGTCGTGGCGCGGGCGGATGCGCCCGAGGCGGGCGCCATCCCGTGGCTGTTGCTGCGCGCCAAGAGCCATGAGGGGAGCGGCGCGCTGTCGCGCGTCGCCTATATCCGGCGCGCGGAGACCAAGGGCGGTGCCGCGCCCAAAGGCGGTTGCGACACCAGCCATGCGTCGGAGCCGGCGCGCATGCGCTACTCGGCGATCTATCAGTTCTTCAGCGCGGGAAAATAGACGCGGCGCTGCACCTCCTCGCCTTCGGCCGGCAGCGCGGCAAAGACCTCGTCGAGCGCGCGTGCGCGCACATATCTCAGCTTCGGCGCTTTCAATGCTTCCTCCCATCCCGGCGCGGAAGCTTAGCATTTCGCGATGGCACGCGAACCCGCGTCAGCGGCCGCTCACTCGCTCGCCAAGATGAGGTTGCGCAGAATGGGGTAGACTTGGTTCTGCCAGCGCTTGCCGCTGAAGACGCCGTAATGGCCGACGCCCGGCTGCAGGTGGTGGCGCTTGAGGTAGGGGCGCAGGCCGGTGCAGAGCTCATGCGCGGCGACGGTCTGGCCGACGGCGCAGATGTCGTCGCGCTCGCCCTCGACGGTGAGCAAGGCCGTGCGGCGGATGGCGCGCGGGTCGACGCGCCGCCCGCGCCATTCGAGCTGGCTGCGCGCGAGGCGATGCTCCTGGAACACCCACTGCACGGTCTCGAGGTAGAACTCCGCCGGCAGGTCCAGCACGGCGAAATACTCGTCGTAGAAATTCTTGACGAGGCGCGCCTTCTCGTCCTCGCCCTTGGCGAGGAGGTTGAAGAGGTCGGCATGCGCCTTCACATGGCGCTCGATATTCATGCTCATGAAGGCGGCGAGCTGTACGAAGCCGGGATAGACGCGCCGCCCGCCGCCCTTGTAGCGCCGCGGGACGGCGGCGATCAGATTGCGCTCGAACCAGTCGATCGGCCGTCCGGTCGCGAGCTTGTTGACCTTGGTCGGGTTGACGCGCGGGTCGATCGGCCCGGCCATGAGCGTCATGCTGCGCGGCACCGCCGGGCTGCCCGATTCCGCCATGATGGCGGCCGCGGCAAGGGTCTGCACGCAGGGCTGGCACACCGCGATGACATGGGCGCCCGGGCCCATCGCCTCGAGAAAGCGGATGATGTGCTCGACATATTCGTCGAAGCCGAAGCGGCCGTGCTTGCGGTCCACGTCGCGGGCATTGTGCCAATCGGTGATATAGACGTCGTGCTCCGGCAGCAGGGTCTCGACCGTCGCCCGCAGCAGCGTCGCGAAATGGCCGGACAGCGGCGCCACCAGCAGCACGCGCGGTTGCGCCGTGTCGACATCTTTGGCGAAGCGGAGCAGCGTGCCGAAGGGCGTGACATGCGCCGCCTCCTCGCGCACGGCGATGTCGCGGTTGCCGACCTTCACCGTGGCGATGCCGAAGGCCGGCCGCTCGTGGCTCAGTCCGGCCCGCGCGATTAGCTCGTAGGCAGCACGCAGATTGCGCAGCGGCACGCTGCGACCCATCCCGCTCGGCATGAACGCCGGCAGCGCCAGCTGCGCCCAGGAGCGGACCGGCTTCATCACATGGGAATGCGCTTCGTAGGCCAGGTAATGCATACGGCCTGATTCTTGCTGTCATCGGGCTGCCGCCGATACGAAGAACCGGTGCACATTGGATGCCAGCACGGAGAGCCGGCGAATTCAGCGGTGCGGCGGGGCCTATCCGGCGCATTTTTGAGCATCGCTGGTGAAATGGGATGCAGAAAGACGGTGGCGGCAAGGCACGGATGGCGGCGATGACCAAGACCACGCTCACCATCAGCAGCAAGAACTACTCCTCCTGGTCGTTGCGCGGCTGGCTGCTGTGCAAGATGGCCGGGCTCGCCTTCGCGGAGAAGCCGCTGCCGAGCTCCGACCCGTCGACCCGCGCCGAGCTCCTGCTGCTGTCGCCTTCCTTCCTGGTGCCGTGCCTCACCCATGAGGGCATCGCCATCTGGGACACGCTGGCGATCGCCGAATACCTCCACGAGCTGCGACCGGACGCCGGCCTCCTGCCGGCCGATCGCGCCGCCCGCGCCCACTGCCGCGCGATCTGCGGCGAGATGCATTCGGGCTTCGGCAATCTGCGCTCCGCTTTGCCGATGAACCTCAAGGCGCATCATCCAGGATTCAAGGTATGGGCCGGCGCGCAGGCCGACATCGACCGCGTGCTCGCCATCTGGCGCGACTGCTTCGCCACCTACAAGGGCCCCTACCTCTTCGGCGAATTGAGCATGGCCGACGCGATGTACGCGCCGGTCTGCACGCGTTTCCTGACCTATGACGTGATGCTCGACGCCGCCGCCTCGGCCTATTGCCGGCGCATCATGGCCCTGCCCCACATGCTCGAATGGACCGCCGCCGCCAAGGCGGAGAGCGAAGAGGTCGAAGAGCTCGACGTCGAGTTCTGAGCCGCGCTTCCGCGGCCCCACCGCCCAGAGCCGACCCTCCCCAACCCGCGGCCGGGCGGGTGGACGCCGCGCGACGCGCCCTTTACGATGTGCCAAAACGCGCGCAACGGCGCCGCGCCGCCATCCGCGGCGGCCAACGGCTCACAATCTCCGGGAGGAACAAATGGCGACTCGTCGAGACCTGCTCAAAGCCGGCGCTGCCGCCGGCGCGATAGCGTCCGGGCTGACGCGGGCGTTCGCCGCCGCACCAATGCCGTCGACAGCCGTCGATTTCGACGTGCCGCGCGGCGGTTGCGACTGCCATGTCCATGTCTTCCCCGACCCGGCGCAGTTTCCCTTCACGCCCAGCCGCGTCTACACGCCGCCGCCGGCCAGCGCCAAGGAACTTCTCGCGCTGCAGGAATTCCTGCATCTCGACCGCGTCGTCATCGTGACGCCCAGCGTCTACGGCACCGACAACGGCGCGACGCTCGCGGGCATGCGCGAGCTCGGCCCGCAGCGGGCGCGTGGCATCGCCGTGATCGACGACAAGACCTCCGCCGCGGCGCTCGACGACATGCAAAAGGCCGGCATTCGCGGCGTGCGCGTCAATCTCGAGACCGCCGGCGAGTTCGACCCTGCGGCCTCGGCCAAGAAGCTGCAGGTGGCGGTCGACCGCGTCAGGGATCGCGGTTGGCACGTCCAGATATATACCCGCCTCTCCGTCATCGCCGCGCTCTCCGACCAGCTTGCCTCGCAGCCGGTCCCGCTGGTCTTCGACCATTTCGGCGGCGCGCGCGCCCAGCTCGGCCCCGAGCAGCCGGGCTTCAGCGCGCTGATCGCGCTGGTTCAGTCCGGCAAGGCCTATGTGAAGATCTCCGGCAGCTATCGCGCCTCGGACAAGGCGCCGGACTACGCCGATGTCGCACCGCTCGCCAAGGCGCTCATTGCCGCCAATGCGGAGCGGATCGTGTGGGGCACCGATTGGCCGCATCCGGACGCCGCGCGCGTGCCCGGCCGCAAGCCGGAGGACATAGCGCCGGCGCTGCCGATCGACGACGGGCGAGTGATGAACCTGCTGCCGACCTGGACCGCCGACGCCGGCACGCGCCGCAAGATCCTGGTCGAGAACCCGGCGCGACTCTATGGCTTCGCGCCGGCCTAGCCACGCCAAGCGGGAGGGCGCGTTGACAGCGCGCCGTCCCACGATAGTATTTATCTATGGATAAATAAGGCCGCTCGATGCCCCAGGCCAGACGCGCGATGCCGGCGCCTTCCTTCGACGAGCTGCGCGAGCGCGCCGAGCAGCTGGTGCCGGTGCTGCGCGAGCGCGCGGCCAAGACCGAGACGTTGCGGCGCATCCCCGATGAGACCATCGCCGACCTGCATCGTTCCGGGCTCTTCCGCATGCTGCAGCCGGCGCGAGTCGGCGGCAGCGAACTCCCTTATGGCGCGTTCGTCGAGCTCGCCGGCGTCATCGGCCGCGGCTGCGGCTCGACCGCCTGGGTGCTCAACAATCTCGCGAGTCATCACTGGATGCTCGGCTACTGGCCCAAGGAGGCGCAGGACGAGATCTGGGGCCCGTCGCCCGACACGCTCATCGGCTCGGCCTTCATCTTCCCGGGCGGGCGGGCGCGCAAGGCGCCGGGCGGCTACCGCCTGAGCGGACGCTGGCCCTTCTCCAGCGGCGTCGATCCCTCCGCCTGGAACATGATCGCGGCGGTGGTGCCGGACGAGCAGAGCGGCGCCAGCGAGTATCGCGTGTTCCTGCTGCCGGCCAGCGACTACACGGTGATCGACACCTGGTATGTCAGCGGCCTCGCCGGCACCGGCAGCAAGGATGTCGTCGTCAACGACGTCTTCGTGCCCGAGTCCCGCACGCTCTCGACCGAAGCCGGCAAGGGCGGGCCGAGCCCCGGCAGCGCCGTCAACACCGCGGCGATCTTCCGCCTGCCCTGGTTCGCCCTCTTTGCCTTCATCGTCGCCGGACCGGCGCTCGGCATCGCCAAGGGCGCGCTCGAGCAATACGTCGCCACCACGCGCACGCGGCTCGGCACCTACACGAGCAAGAGCCTCGCCGATTTCTCGACCGTCCAGGTCCACATCGCCGAGGCGGGCGCGCTCATGGACGCCGCCGAGGCACTGATGCTCAAGGATTGCGCCGAGGCGATGGGCTTTGCCGAGGCCGACCAGGTGCCGCCGATCGAGGACAAGGTGCGCTGGCGGCGCGACGGAGCCTATGCCGCGCGCCTGTGCACGGCGGCGGTCGACGTCATCTTCACCGCAGCCGGCGGCGGAGCCATCTACGAGAGCAACCCGATCCAACGGGCGTGGCGCGACATCCACGCCGCCAACGCGCATTTCGGCGTCAACTGGGACGCCAACGGCACCACCTACGGCCGCGTCGCGCTTGGCCTCTCCGCCGACTCACCCAATCTGTAGCGGGACGATGTCGCATCCCAAAGATCCCGCCATGCCCGATCATGCCGAGGCTGAGGGCGCCCCGGCGCATTTCGACCTACGCGATTTCCGCGACGCGCTCGGCACCTTCGCCACCGGCGTCACCATCGTCACGACGCGCGGCAAGAACGGCGAGCCGGTCGGTCTCACCGTCAATTCCTTCGCCTCGGTGTCGCTCGAGCCGCCGCTGGTGCTGTGGAGCCAATCGCTCTACGGGCAGACCCTGCCCGCCTTCCAGGAGGCTTCGCATTTCGTCGTCAATGTATTGGCGGCGGACCAAGTCGAGCTCGCCAAGCGCTTCGCCGGCCAGCATGACGACCGCTTCCTCGATGTCGCGCACATCGTGCCCGATCACGGCGCACCGGTGATCGCCGGCTGCGCCGCGCATTTCGAATGCCGCAACGAGGCGCGCTATTATGGCGGCGACCACATCATCTTCCTCGGCCGCGTCGAGCGCTACGCCTTCACGCACAGGCCGACGCTGATGTTCTGCCGCGGCCAGTTCATCCAAGCGGCGGAAGAGTGAGCCGGCGCGAGGCGATCAGACCGGACCGCGCCGCAGCTCACCGGCTTGGACGGCGACGGCCTGCGGCCTCGCGTTGAGGAACACGGGTCGCGTGGCGGCCGCCCTCTCCTCGCATACCAGGCGATCGACCAGGAAATCGAGGAAGGTGCGCACCTTGAGCGAAAGCCGCCGGCTCGCCGGGTAGACGGCCTGGATGATGGCTTCGGTGGTGCGGAAGTCAGGCAGCAGCCGGACCAGGCGGCCCGCGATGACGTCCGGGCCGATGCTGATCGCCGGCATCAGGCAGACGCCCAGGCCGGCGAGCGCCGCCGCGCGCATGCCTTCGATGCTGTTGGTGCGCAGATTGCCCGAGACATCCACCTCGTGCTCGCCATCGGGTCCGGTGAAGCGCCAATGGTGCTCGAGGAACGAGTTCATGTAGGTAAGGCAGTTATGCCCGGCGAGATCCGCCGGATGCTTCGGCATGCCGCTGCGCGCGAGATAGGCGGGTGACGCGCACAGGATTTTCCTGCCCAAGCCCAGGCGGCGCGCGATCAGCGTCGAATCCGGCAACGGGCCGGTGCGCAGCGCCAGGTCGAACCCCTCCTCGACCAGATCGACCATGCGGTCGGTCATGATCAGCTCGAACGAGACGTCCGGATAGATCGCGACGTATTCGGCGATGAGCGGCGTCACCAGCCGCGCCAGCGCCACCGAGGTGTTGACGCGCACGGTACCGCGCGGCGTTGAATGCAGCTCGCTGGCGGCGGTTTCGGCCTCCTCGACCTCGGTCAGGATCTGCAGGCAGCGCTGGTAGAAGGCGCGCCCCGCTTCGGTCACGCTCACTTTGCGCGTGGTGCGGTTGAGCAGCTGAATGCCGAGCCGTTTCTCCAGTGCTTGAACATGGCTGGTGACCATGGCCGGCGAGAGCTCGAGGCGTTTTGCGGCGGCGGAAAAGCTGCCGTGGTCCACCACCTGAACAAAGGCCGTCATGCTGGTAATGCGATCCATCAAGACCTCTCTCCGATGCTGCGCCCGCCGCCCGCTCCTGCCGCGCTGGCGGAGGATTGGCGTGGCCAAGGCGATCAGCCTTCTACGCGCAGGTCTTGATGTGACGATCGATCCCACAGGTCGACAAGGCCAGCCGGCATGCGCGCCGCGCATGGACGGTCTTCGACAAACCGTGTCAAGGAGCAACGATGCGGTCGCCCTGCTCGTTTCGGACGCTCGCTGCCTAAATTCGCGTCACATTGCCGTGTCCGTCGAGACGCAACGGCGTCTTCTTCGCTGCCGCCAGCACCTGCGGCGCCCAGCTGACGCGGCCCGGGTCGGTGCCGCCGAGGATCGACATGAGATGCGCGTGCTCCGTGCCGACATTGCGGAAGCCGCGCATCACGCCCACGGGCACCGAGATAAAATCCCACGGGCCGAGCACGATCTCCTGCTCGCCTTCGTCGCCCCAATAGACCGACCATTGGCCGGAGAGCGGCATGAAGGCCTCGATGGTCGGGTGCGCGTGCAGCGCTGCGCCCTTGCCAGGCTCGGCGGCGATGAAAGTGACGTGGAAATCCTGCGCGTGCGGGATGGCCGGCGCGAGCGCGGCATCCTCGGTGACGCCGCCGCCGATCACGTTGTAGATCTTGCGCTCGTGGCCGGGCACGAGGGTGTCGACGAAGGCCTCGGTGCTGGCCGTCAGGTTCTTGAAGCGGGCGACGCGCGTCAGCATCTCGGCCATGCCGACTTGGCGCGTGCTCTTGCCGGCGATCTCGCCGGTCAGTTTTTCGGCCTTCATGCTCGCTCCTCCCGATGCGGTGGCCCACGTCGTCGCGGGCGCGTTATCGGAATCGTGAGCGCTGCGGCGCGGGCTGTCAATCGACGGTTCCGCGCGCGTTCCGCACACGCGGGCTGGTCAAGCCGCGACTCTTCCGCCAGACTAGCGCCGCATCGCGTGCGGGAGCGCGACTTTCCACGAGAGCCGCCTTTCCGCGCGCACAAGAATTCGGCAGAGAACCCTCGACCGGAAGGATGCGGGGGCGAACGGGGAGTGAGCAGATGCTGAAGCCGGTGTTCCGCGCGATGAGAGCCAAGGCCATCGCTTGCGCCGCGGCCGCGATCCTGCTGCTGGCGAGCGCGTGGCCCGCCGCGGCGGCGGAGCCGATCAAGATCGGCTTCGGCATGGCCCTCACCGGCGGGCTTGCCGGCAACGGCAAGGCGGCGCTCATCGCCATCCAGATCTGGGCCGAGGAGGTGAACGCCAAGGGCGGGCTGCT
>Ga0209488_10000224_pt1 | contig 45229 bp, 33 predicted proteins | sample Rivendell_Oct201_8_FD_188349 | JGI IMG/M metagenome (GOLD analysis project Ga0209488, IMG submission 188349) | Vadose zone soil microbial communities from the Eel River Critical Zone Observatory, Northern California, USA -... | ecosystem: Environmental > Terrestrial > Soil > Vadose zone >...
ACTCCCGGAGGGTGCCGGTCGAATTGCGCCACCAGCGACTCCTTCATCCCGAAGACCGCATCGGAATCCAGGTATTGGCTCCCAGCAACGAACAGGTGGGTGGTCACGGGCAGGTGTCCGGCGGCCGAGACGATCATGTGTATGTGGCCGGGGCGATACGGATGGCGCCCCATCTTGCGCAGCATGCGTCCGACCGGCCCATCGGTCGGAACTGGATAGAACGTCGGCCTGATCGAGCGAAACCAGTAACGCCCTTCGGCGTCGGTTCGGATCCTGCCGCGCGCCTTCATTCCCGTCTCCCCGGGAATCTGCATGTCATAGCTGCCTTCGCCGTCGCCTGACCAAATGTCGAGCAAGGCATTCTCGAGCGGCCGGCCATCCTCGCTGAGCACACAACCGGAATAAAACGCCGGCTCGCCCTTCACTCCTTCGGCAAGATTGCTACCGCGCGGCAGATCGGGAGCGCCCTCCCAATAAAAGGGACCCAGAACCGTCGATTCGACGCAGCGCTCGTCCGCGGGATGGTTGAGCGTGATGACGAGCACCGATACACCCAGCGTGTCCGATACGAGGATGAACTCCTGGCGCTTGTCCGTGCACGTCTGACCGACGCTGGTGAGAAATTGAATGGCCGTAAGCCACTCGGGCTCGGTCAGTTTCACTTCCCGAACAAAGTCGTGAAGGTGGGTGATGAGCGAAGTCATGATGCGCTTGAATCGCGGGTCGGCGCATTCGGATAGCCGCCCGATCACGGCCCGAGTAATGCTCTTCTCATCGAATTCGCGCATGATTCACCTACGATTTGTCGAGCTGCCTCCGCTCAGCGGTACGTGTTGTTCGATCTGTGATTCCCCTCCAACCATCGCTTCAGTTCACGGTGCGCATCCTCGCGCCGGTCGCGTGAAATCTCGTCCGCCTTGGGATGATCGAGCGTGAATTCGAGAATCAGCCCGTTGGGGTCCGTGACATAGACGGACCGGCAATAGCCGTGTTCCAGGACGTAGGTGTCCGGCGGCTTGATGCCCGCCGCGGCGATGCGCGCCTCGATGGCAGCCTGCGTCTCCGAGTTCACCGCGAGCGCGATGTGATGAAACGGCGATGCCGGCATTTTTGGCCCGAATTCCTCCTGGTCCTCGGGGTTCTCGAACTGGAAGAAGGCGAGGGCGCCGCCGTCGGCCATGCCGTAGAAGGTATGACAATAGGTGCGCATCTTGCCGAACAACTCGTCCGACTCGCACCAGGTTGCGACGAGGGGCATGCCGATGACATCCTCGTAGAACCGGCGCGTCTTCTCCTGATCGCGCGTGACGTAGGCATTGTGATGTAGCCGGATCGGAAGCTTTTGTGACTGGGTCATGGCGTATGTCCCTCGTGTCAGAACTTGAAGGTGAAATCGACCCCGTAGCGGCGCGGCGGGGCTCTCCAAAGGAAGCCGCCCGGGGAGAACTCCGCGTTGTACAGTTTGTTGGTCAGATTCTTCGACCAGGCGGTCAACGACCACCGGTCGGCCTCAACGCCGGCGCGCAAATTGATCAGATTCACCGGATCGCGCGAGGTCACATTGTACGGGTCCCACCAGGTACGGCCGATTTCCTGATAGTCCAGGCGCACGGTGCCGTTGAGCCCGTCGGCGAGCGGCTGGTGGTACTGGAAGCCGGCGTTGACGGTGTTCTTCGTGAGCAGCGGCGGCTTGTTGCCCACGACCGTGGGATCTTCCATGCGGGTGATCTTGCCGTCCGTATAGCCGAAGCTCGCGTATAGATCGAGCCGGTCGGTCGCTTTCGCCGTCAACTCGAGCTCGGCGCCCTTGTAGGTGGCATCGAGATTGCCGAGATTCTGGGTCGAGGTCGTCGCGTCGAAGTAGAAGAAGTAGCCGTTGCGGGAGTGGGTATGGTAGAGCGCCAGATTCGCGCCCAGCCGCCGGTCGAGGAACTGGCTCTTGGCGCCCACTTCATAGGTGTCAGCCACCTCGGCCTCGAACAGATCATGAACGCCTAGGTGGCCACTCGCTTGCGCGATCACACCCACGCCGGTCTGGTTGAAGCCACCGCTGCGAAACCCGCGGCTCCAGCCGCCGTAGAAGGTCAGGTTGTCGGTCGGTATGTAGCGCAGCGTGACCTTGGGCTGTGCCTCACTAAAGGTGTGCTTGCGCACCTCGCCGGTGACGGCCGAAATATGCTCCGCTTGCAAGAACGCGGCGGGCGTGTCGGTGGTGTTCTGCCGCTCATCCCTGTCGTAGCGGATCGCTGCGTCGAGCTCGAACTGCTTGCTGAACTCATAGGTCGCATCGCCGAATACCGCCCAGGCGTTGTTACTTTGCGAGTCGGAGAGGAAGGTAACGTTGGTGTTGGTCGCGAACGGATTGGCCGGGTCGACCAGCGGGTTCTCATAGACTCGCGGGACGCCCGCTCCCCGGTCCACCAGATTGTCGGTGGAGATGAAGCGCTGTGTGTGGACGTAATACGCCCCCGCGATCCAGGAGAAGTCGCCGATTTTATCCGAGGTGAAGCGCAGCTCTTGACTGTACGTCTTCACGTCGATGAATTGGCTCTGGCTCTCATCGAGCGGTCCGCCCAGGGCGGCCGGGATACCGGCGAAGAAGACGTTGTAGGCGATGGAGTTCTTGATGGGCCGGAAGTCGTAGGCATCTCCGGTATCGATTTCCTTGGTGTGGTTGTAGTCCGAGACTGAAGTAAACGTTCCGTATCCGGGGCTGAAATCCAACTTTAGCGCGGTATCCGTGACATCGCGGTTGTCCTCCCCCAGGTTGTTAGTCTGGATCGGGCTGGTGAGGTTGTTCGCGTTCGGCGCTGTGCTGAAAGTACTGAAGGGGTTCGCCTCATCGTCGCGTGGAATGACGTAGTAGTACGCGGTCGTCTCGACCCGATCGCGGAACACCCGCAGGTCCGCGGACCATTGATCCGAGGGCTTCCATAAGAGGCGCAGCCGTCCGGAGTAATCCCGATACGGGTCGGCCTTGTGGTCGAGATAGGTGTTCTGCAGAAAGCCGTCGGTGTTATAGAAATTGACCGAGGCGCGATACCTCAGGGTCCCGGCCGAGTCGATGGGGCCGCTGACGGCCATCTGGGCCTTCTCGGACACGCCATTGCCCAAGCCGACCCTGCCGCTGCCTTCAAAATGATCGGAAGGGTCCACGGTACGAATGATGATTGCACCGCCGATGGCATCGCGGCCATACAGGGCACCCTGAGGGCCCTTCAGCACCTCGATCTGCTGGATATCGGCCAGCTCTTGGTCGAACTCATAGGGGTTGGTCTCGAGCACGCCATCGACCAGCACGGCGACCGACGGCTCGCTGTTGCGCGCCTGCGAGATGCCGCGGACGGTGATGAAGGAATTGCCGACGTTTTGCACCTCGACCAGGGTCATGTTCGGCACCAGCGCGACGAAGTCGCGGGGAGATTCAATTCCCGCCGACTGAATCTTCTGAGCCGTGAACACATCCACCGTGATCGGCACGTTTTGGAATGACTCATCACGCTTGCGCGCGGTAACCACGATCTCCTCGAGATCTCCGGTCGCGGCCGGTGCAGGCGCTGCGACGATCACCGCGAGCGCCGTGGTCAATGCGGCTATCCATCTCCCCTGCGAAATACTCATGATTTTTTCACTCCCCGTTGTCAAATATCGTCATCGTGGTTACTAGAAAGCGCGGACACTTCGGTACGCGCAGGCGAACCGCGCGTCCGAATGGCTTCCCGCTGACACCGCATCGACAACATCCTTCCCCCTTCAAGACTCTTTGCCTCAGGCGCCGGCCGACTCCTTCTCGCCGCGCACGGCGGGCCACCGCTCACCCCGTGCGAGCGCTTCGCGTATGGACTGTCCGTGTTCGTTGAGAAGCGGGGCCGCGCGCACAGATCCGCTGCGCATGCCGCTGAATTGCACAGGCGGCCGCACCGATCGAGTTCCGCCGTGCGCGTCCTCGACCGGAACAATGAGTCCCAAGTGCTCAACTTGCGGATCGTGGGTAACTTCGTCGATGGTATTGATGGGTGCGTACGGAACATCGTGACGCTCCAATTGTTCGACCCAGTGTGCCGAGGTGTGCCGCGAGAATCGCTCATCGAGTTCGGCGTTCAGCGACTCATAGTGGGTGATGCGCGCCTCACGGGTGCAAAAACGCACGTCGGACCCCAGTTCCGGCGCGTTGAGCGCCGCCAACAATCCTTGCCAGAACTTATCGAGCGAGGACAAATGGATGGCGATGAGGCGGCCATCGGCAGTGCGCAGAATATAGGCCTGTGCAAGTCGAGGCCGGTCGCTCGAGGTGGGTGTCGTACCGAGCGCGAAATACGCGGCAAAGGGTTCGACCGCAAAATGCGCCATTGCCTCGAGCATCGATACCTCGACGAGACTACCCTGACCGGTCCGGCCGCGCTGAACCAGCGCGCCGAGCACGCCGTACGCGGCATAAAGTCCGGTGATCGCATCGGCAAGCGCCGGACCCAGAAAGCGAGGACGGTTCGAATCGACGACAACGCTGAGGAATCCACTCAAGGCCTGAGCGACCGAATCGTAGCTAGGGCGCTCCGCGTACGGACCACTCGATCCGAAACCGCTGATGGACGTGTATATCAACCCCGGATTGATCGCGCAGAGCCGCTCCGGCCCCGCGCCAAGGCGTATCGCGGTGCCGGGCCTGAAGTTTTGGATAAAGACGTCGGCCTCACGCACCAACCCATCGAACACAACGCGTTCCGCGGAATGTTTCAGATCGAGAGCGATGCTGCGCTTGTTGCGGTTGTAAGCTTGGAAGTGCGGCGAGTAGTGGTCGCCTTGGTAGCTGCGGTATGGATCACCTTCGGGACTTTCGACCTTGATCACGTCTGCCCCAAGGTCCGCGAGCATCATCCCAGCGCAGGGGCCCGTGATGAAGGTGCCTTGCTCGACGACTCGGATACCGCTCAATACTCCGCCCATCTGAAACAAACCTTGTGAATTACTCACGGCTCGGCCGAAATTCGGGCGGCGAGTCGCCGTCGTAATCGATTGCCGCGGCGGCAGCATGGGACATCACGAAACCGATGGGGCGAAGCTGCTCTTCGAGCAAGTGCGCGATGAGCCCCGCAGTTCGCGCCAATATGGGCACACCCTTCAGTGCGGCCGGCGGGTACCCTACATCGAGAAGTACCGCGGGGATCGCACCCGACACGTTCAGTGCCAGGGGTTTTCCAAGAAGATCAGGCAACTGGCGCTCGACCTGCCGCGCGATCTCGATGTGCGGACCGACGCTGCCGACTTCCCCGGCAACATCAAACAGTCGCTGAACTCGTGGGTCGAAATCCTTGTGCAGAGGATGCCCATATCCGGGGATTGGGCGGCCGCCGGCCCGGTATTCGAGCACTACTGTCTTTGCCGCCCGTGCGGGTGCGTCCCCCGCCTCGATCCGCGCTGCAATCGCGGCGAAAAACTGACCGGCCGCTTCGGATGAACCCAAGACAACGGAACCGCAGCCGAGAATTCCCGCGGCCACGGCACCCTGCAGCGCTTCCGGTGCCGCAGCGAGCGTCATTCGTCCGACCTGCACGCTGGGAACGAGACCGTGCTCTGCAATGGCGACCAAGGTTGCGTCGAGAATCCGTCTTTGAGCTGCCGTGGGCAGCGTGCCGGTGAGCAGCAGCCAGAAGTGTTCCGTGAACCCGATACGCCCGATCAAATCCTGGGTCAGATCTCGGCCACGAACGAGGATGGTTGTCTCGTTGGACGTGGAAATGGCGGTGCTGCGATGAACTTGAGACCCAATCTTCATGGGAGGTTCGTCCCTATTTATTGTCCATCGTGGAATTTCGTATAGCGAACATGTATTCGTATATCGAATATGCTGGACCCGAAGTTGCCATCCGTCAAGCCTGCGGAGAAAGCGCTCCCTTTATTTCGCATATCGAAATAAACTAACCCTGATGGCCAAGAGCAAATCAGTGCAGCGGCGGCGAGAGGCAATGGGTGGGCTCGCAAAGGGGCTGAGCGTCGTCCGTGCGTTTACACGTGATCGCGCAGCGTTGAGCTTGAGCGATATTGCCGGCATCACGGATATGCCTGCAGCAACCGCGCGCCGATGCCTGCTGACACTCGAGGAACTGGGCTACGTGACGCGCAGCGGCCGCCAATTTCTCTTGCGCCCAAAAGTGCTGGAACTCGGTGCCGCATACCTTGAATCGATGAACATCGAGCTGCTCACCAAGACACACCTCGAAGAGCTCGCCCGCAACACGGGCGACTCGGCTGCGTTGTGCGTCCTCGACGGCACAGAGATCGTGTATGTCGCCCGGGCATCCATTCGCACGCTGGTCCGCCTGGAGGCGCATGTAGGCAGCCGGTTTGCCGCCCATGCGACTTCCACCGGCCGAGTGCTGCTCGCGGGTTTGAGCGCGGAGCGCTTGCAGCGCTATTTCGATACGGCAAAGCTCGATGCGCTGACGGATCGAACGGTGACTGATCCGGCCAAGCTGCGGCAGTTGATCGAGGATTGCCGCCGCACCGGATACGCCGCAGTCGAGGACGAGCTGGCCTATGGCGTGGTGGCACTCGGGGTCCCGGTGTTCGATCAATATCGCCGCGTGGTTGCGGCCCTCAACAGTTCCAGCCATTCGCGACGAATTTCGAAAAGCAAACTGATTCGCGAGCGCTTCACCATGCTTCAGCAGGTGAGCCGCCAGATCTCTGCGGACCTCGCCAGCGTTCCGGGGCTGTCGCTCAGCGCCGGCGCCTGACAGCGGCCGGCGGCCAGAAGCTCTGGATGCGCTGAGGGCGGCTGCAGCCGTCAAGGGCGCCGGCGTGAAACCACGAAGGTCTCGTCGTTGTACGACGCTGAGGCTGCATCAGGCGGCAGGGGAAGCTGAGTGGCGTAAGTCATCGCGACGACCTACCGATGGGTTCGTCCTTCGCGGGCGATCGCTGCGCCGGCCGTTGATCGCGTACGCCACAGCCGTTCGGAGGCGATGCGAGCACCCTGAACCAACGATTCGAGCTTCAGGTACACGATATCGGGCTCCACCGGACCGAATCCGGCGAAGGTTCCGAACCCGCAATCGGTGCCCGCGATGATTCGATCGCGCCCGACAATGCCGGCGTACTTTTCAAGCCGCTCGGCAACCAGCAGAGGATGCTCGACGTAGTTGGTGGTGGTAGCGAGAACCCCCGGAATCAGAATCTTGTCGTCCGGTATCTTTGCGTCCCGGAACACAACCCACTCGTGGGCATGCCGAGGATTGGCGGCCTCGAACAAGAGGCCCTGCGGCTTGGCATTGAGCACAATCGGCAGCAGGCGCTCCATCGGCACGTCGTGGTGGTGCGGCCCCTCATAGTTCCCCCAGCACACGTGCATACGGACGCGGTCGGCCGGCACGTTGCGGAGCGCGTGGTTCAACACCTCAATGTGCTGCGCAGCGAGGGAGTCGAACTCTTCGAGTGACCGATTCCGGTACATCGTGTGACGCCCCATCGCAAGATCCGGAGCGTCGATCTGCAGGATGACACCGGCGGCAACGATGCCCTCGTACTCGAATCGAAGCGCTTCCGCCAGCGCCGCCAGATACTCATCCTGTGTGCGGTAATAGTCATTCGGTTGAAACAGCGCGATGACGCCGGGGGATGCCGCGTTCATGAACGCTTCGCCCGGCGGCGTTGCCGCGGCGGCTGCGCGCAGATTCTGGAGGTCCGTCTGAAGCGGCCCTTCATGCGCCAGCCGGACCGCCCCGACGCAACGCGGCCGGCGGTACTTGGCCGTGGAACCTCGCTCGGCGAGCTTCGTCAGAAGACCCGGAAACTCCACCAGATCCTGACCAGGCTCCCGAGGCGTATCGCCGGCAAATCCGGAGAAGCGGCCGGCGATGTAGGTCGCATAGCTGATCTTGCTCATCTCTCCGTCGCTTACAACGTCAATTCCGACAGCAACCTGCCGCCGCACGACCTCTGCGACCGCCGCCGCGATGACAGGCGCTCCCATCTCGGGATCCGCTGCGTCGTCTCGCTCGCGGGCGAAGAGCACATCCGTCACCGCCTTGCTTCGAGGGAGGCTCCCGACATGCGTCGTGAGGATACGATCCGTGCTGTGGTGCATTGCTGCCTCGATGCGGTTATGAAACCTTGTCGTGGGCACTCTTCGTCTGCTCGCGATCGAACTGCGCGCGCACAATCTGGGCGCCGGCCACCATCGCTTGCAATTTGCCGAATGCGACATCGCGCGGCAGGTATTTCATCCCGCAGTCGGGGGCGACAAGGAGGTCGGCCGCTTCGACGTATGGCAACGCGCGGCGGATTCGCGACGCGACCAGTTCCGGCGACTCGACCTCGTGGTTGGACAAGTCGATGACACCGAGGATGATTTTCTTGCCGCGCAGGCCCGAGAGGGCGGCGCAGTCGAGGTTCGATTGCGCCGTCTCAACGGATACCTGGCGGCAGGCGCATTCGGCGAGTTCAGGCAGAAATGAGTAACCCGACGGCCGCGAGTGAATGATGGCCGCGTAGCCGAAACAAATGTGAACCGCGGTCGTGCCGGTGATCCCCGCAAGTGCGGCATTGAGCGCGTCGAGACCAAACGCGCGCGCCTCCTCCGGGCGGGCCTGCATGTACGGCTCGTCGATCTGAACGACGTCGGCGCCTGCGTTGAAAAGGTCGCGGATCTCGGCGTTGACCGCCGCCGCGTAGTCCATGGCGGCCAGCTGACGGCTGCCGCCGTAGTAGTCGATCTGCGCCTGCTGTGCCATCGTGAACGGACCTGGGACCGTCACTTTGACGCGGCGGCGCGTATGGCGCCGGAGAAATTCGAGATCAACGACTTCGACGGGTTGGCGCCGTCGGATCGGGCCGACGACTCGCGGGACGGGATTGGGATGGCCGCTGCGGTCCAGCGCCATTCCGGGATTGTCGAGGTCGACACCGTCAAGGGCGGTAGCGAAACGATTCGAGTAGCTTTCGCGGCGGATTTCTCCGTCGGTAATGATATCGAGGCCCGCGTCTTCCTGCGCCTTGATTGCCATGAGTGTGGCGTCTTCCTGCGCTTCCGCCAGGTACGGTGCCGGCACTCGCCATAGTTCGCGTGCGCGGACCCGCGGCGGAAATCGCGCGGCCAGGCGTTGGCGATCGATCAGCCACTCCGGCTGCGGATAGCTTCCTACGAGTGTTGTCGGAAAGAGCATCGCGAAGTACCGGACTCCCCAGTCTTAGTCCTTCGTATATCGAAATAACCGTCGGTATCCGAAATATACTGAACCCGTATCCAAGACTCGTCAAGGTGGCGCGCGCGGGTCTCTGCACATTTCGGATGCCCAAATGCATATTCGATGGAACGCCCGGCGGTCTGGGCGTGCCGCGTTGCGAATCGCAGCACATCAGCACGGAGCGCCGGATTCGGCGGCGGTGCAGCCTTGACTGCTCATGTCACGAAACGTAGCCTGATAGCGAAAATTATTTCGCTATCCGAAAGCGCCGATTGTGACGACCGGTGAGAATTTGCCGCCAATTACGGACACCCGACGGAATGTCGATCACTACTTGACGACCGATGGCGCGCGCCTCCGTTACCGCGACGACGGGAGCGGACCGCCGGTCCTGATGGTGCATGGCTGGACGCTCGATCTGGAAATGTGGGAGCCGCAGGTCGAGGCACTGCGCGATTCCTTTCGCCTGATTCGTTTTGATCGAAGAGGCTTTGGGCTGTCGTCCGGGCGCCCCTCGGTCGTCCAGGATATTGCGGACATCGGTTCGCTGTGCGAGCACCTCGCGATCGGACGCGTCGCGCTCGTCGGCATGTCACAGGGAGTGCGCGTGGTAATGGGATTTGCACGGGCCGCGCCCGACAGGATCTCGTGTCTGATTCTGGATGGACCGCCCGGCCAGAGTCACGAGCCTTCGTCCGCGGACGGCGATGTGCCGCTCGGTCACTACCGCGCCGTCGTGCGGGAGCGCGGCGTCGCCGCGTTTCGCCGAGAATGGGCGGCGCATCCGCTCCTGTCCTTGAGAACAGAGGATCCGCGCATGCGTGAAATCCTCGGCGCGATGATCCTGCGTTATCCGGCGAACGACCTTCTGGAGCCTGCCGTGACCGCCGGTGTTCCGCCCAGTTCGTCGTTGATGAGCACCATTGACGGGCCGGTGCTCGTCATTACGGGGGACCACGATCTGGCGAGCCGTACGCGAGCGGCGGAAACCCTCGCCGAGCAATCAACCAACGCCGAGCGCGCCGTGATCCAAGCCGCAGGGCACTTGCCCAATCTAGACAATCCGAAAGATTACAACGCCGTTGTACGCGCGTTCCTCGAACGTCATACGGTCCCACGTCGCTAGCCAGGAGTGCGACGCCGCGCTACATGAATTGGCGCATGAAACGAATTACGCGCCAACAATCGGCCCAATATGGCGCATAATCGTACATACTTGGCGCATAAAACTCAGCAAGCCGAAATTCCGCCCTCCGAGCGGAACGAGCAGAGGGACCAAGAGTGCCCCTCAATGTTCGGTCAACCCGGAATTCGGTATAGTTTCGGGACTATGGAGGAGAACATGAGCGACGGAGTGCCGCAGTTCGCGACTGCCGAATATCCCGGAAATGCCAGCGAGACCGCGTGCAAGTCGTGTGCGCAGGCGATCAGCGGCGACTACTACCGGGTGAACGGCGCGCCGACTTGTGCGAAGTGCGTCCAGCAAATCAAAGAACAGATGCCGAAGGACTCGCATTCAGCCTTTGGGCGCGGGGTCTTGTTCGGCGTCGGCGGCGCCATCCTTGGTCTCGGCATCTACGTGGCATTCGCCCTCGCCACGGGTTGGATGATCGGCTACATTTCGCTCGCTGTCGGCTATATCGTCGGCAAGGCAATCGTCATGGGTTCGGGAGGCCTCGGAGGCCGCCGCTACCAAATAGCTGCAGTTTTGCTGACATACATCGCCGTTTCCTTGGCGGCCGTCCCCATCGCCATATCGCAGCATATGAAGCAGAAAAGTGTGCAGCAGCATGTGCAAATGGGCGACTCCGCCACGGTTCAGGCGCCGAAGATGAGTCCCGCCAAAGCTGTGGGTCTGCTTGCGATGCTTGGACTGGCTTCGCCGTTCCTTGCACTTTCCAATCCTGCGCAAGGATTGATTGGCTTGGTCATACTGTTCGTCGGTATCCGCATTGCGTGGACGATTACCGCCGGCAGACCAGTGAATATCCTGGGTCCCATCAGTGCAGCGGCTCCCGCGACCTCTGGTTGAAGCACTGGGAAGCTGCGGACCAACCCCATGTCGTCCCTCTCTCCTGACCTGACTCAGGAGTGTTCCCGCTGCAACGGCGCTCTTGCACCAACAGCGTTGGTGTGTGGTAACTGTCATGCACTGGTGCACGCCGCGAGGCTCGAGCAACTGGCGGCCGGCGCGCGCCTGCATGAGGAACGCCATGAGAATATTGAGGCTCGCAACGTCTGGCTGAACGCGCTCGAGCTGCTGCCACCGGAATCGGCGCAGGCCGAGTGGATCCGCAGCAATGCGAAGCGGCTGGATGCATTGGCAAGCGGCGCACCAGCGGTCGAAGCTCGCCACACCTGGGCCAAGAAGCTTGGTCCATTGGCGCCAATAGTGATTCTGCTCGCCAATGGCAAGTTCCTGCTCGCTCTCTTTAAGCTGAAATTTCTGCTCAGCCTCGGGACATTCGTGGCCTTCTATTGGGCGCTGTATGGCCTTAAGTTCGGCGTCGGCTTTGCAATTCTGATTTTGGTGCACGAGATGGGGCACTTCGTCGAAATCAAGCGTCGGGGCCTGCCTGCGGACATGCCGGTCTTTCTTCCGGGGTTCGGTGCTTATGTGCGCTGGTCCGCTCTTGGGGTGTCGGCGCAAACGCGCGCCTTCGTGAGCCTGGCGGGTCCGATGGCGGGCTGCATTGGCGCGGCGGTCTGCGCTTTACTGTGGCTGGAAACCGGCGACGCCTTTTGGATCGGTCTGGCCAGCCTGTCGGCGCTGCTCAATGTGCTGAATCTGATTCCTATCTGGGTGTTGGACGGGGGGCAGGCCATTGCCGCGCTCAACAAGACCGAACGCATCGTTCTGTCGGCTGCGGCGGTGCTGTTCGCAGCGCTCTTTGGTCAGCCGGCGTTTCTGCTGGTGGCGGGTGGCGCGGGCTACCGTGTTTTCAGCAAGGACATTCCGGAGGAGCCAAGCCACACTGCAATGGCCTATTACTTGCTGGTGCTGGCGGCGCTGGGTTACATCATCAAGCTGGCGCCGATGCTGCCTCCCGGCCGCTGAGGGGAGCGGGCGACTAATAGAGCGCGACTTCCGCCCGCAGCGGTAAAACGCGGGATGATCCTCCAACGAATACCGTGTATTTCCCTGAAGCCCAGGCCCACGCATCCTTTTTCTCATCGAAAGTTGCAATCGCCAAGGGCTCGAGCGGAACGGTAACAACCTTTTGTTGCCCGGAATTTACCTCGACGCGCTGCCAGGCGGCGAGGCGGCGGAAATGTTCCCCGCTGGCCTTGGGAAGCCCGACATATACTTGAGCAATCTCCGTTCCGTTCAAAGTGCCGGAATTCTCGACCGTAAATGTCACGGTTTTCGCTGCCGGGTCGACGTGTAAACCGCCGTACTTGAATTGCGTATAAGAGAGCCCGTAGCCGAAGGGGAAAAGCGGCTGCTTGCCTTCGGAGTCGAACCATTTGTATCCGAAGCGAGCGCCTTCATTGTAGTCGGCAACGAAGCTTTGCCGGTTCTGCTCATCAGCAGCCCAGCCGAACGAATCTCCGCCGGCGCTGTCATGCGTCATGCCGAATATGCGCTCGTGGGGCAGGTCGTCCTCCGATTTTGCAAAGGTAATAGGCAGCTTCCCGGAAGGAACGACATTTCCAAAGAGCAGATTTGCGATGGCCTGCCCACCGGCAATTCCGGGATACCAGGCTTCCATCACAGCGGCGGCCCGATCGATCCACGGCATGGTTACCGGGTTACCCGTTATCAGCACGACAATCGTGTGCGGATTGACGGCCGCCACCGCCGAAATGAGTTCATTCTGTTTTCCCGGCAGAGACAGGGTTCGGGAATCGCCTCCCTCGCTCATATACTGATCGGCGAAAACAATGGCGACGTCCGCAGACTTCGCGAGCGATGCCGCCGAGGAAGCATCGGTGCCGGCATCAAAACGGACGATGGCTCCCCTTGCGTGTTCCCGAATGTACCGCAAGGGCGATGAAGGGAAGTACACCGCTTCGCCCCATTTGGTGGGAGTCGCGGGACGGATGGCATTCCCGCCGGGTGAATCGACCTGCGCGGAACCTCCCCCAGACAGCACTCCCACGTCGGCGTGTGCGCCAATCACTGCAATGGAATGCACGGAGGCAGCATTCAGCGGAAGCGTAGCGTCGTTCTTCAACAGGACGATGCTTTCTTCAGCAATATGCTGCGCGTCTTCCTTGCCCCGAAAAGGGTCTATCACGCTGCGAGGAGTCGGCGGGTGGTCGACGACACCGGCACTGAACATTGAGCGCAGCAGCCGGTGCACCATGTCATCGAGGCGCCGCATGGGAACCCGCCCGGACTTGACCGCCTGTTTAAGTCGTTCACCGAAGTATTCACCGCCCGGCATCTGCATGTCGAGACCCGCCATTGCGGCCTTGTCCGTGGAGTGGGTGGCGTCCCAATCGGAGACGACGAAGCCGGGGAAATGCCAGGCGCCTTTCAGCACGTGATTCAGCAGCCAATCGTTCTCGCAGGCCCAATCTCCGATCACCTTGTTATAGCTGCACATGACGGATGAAGGTTGTCCGATGCGAATGCCGAGTTCGAAGGCCAGCAGGTCGCTCTCACGGGCAGCCTTCCTGGAGATGCGAACATCGACAACAGTGCGGCCGGTCTCCTGATCGTTGAAAGCGTAGTGCTTGATGTCGCCCATGACTTGGTTGCCTTGAATACCGCGAATGACATGACCGACGGTCACGCCGGCCAGCAGCGGATCTTCGCCGGCGTATTCGAATAGCCGGCCATTTCGCGGGTCGCGCGCGAGATTCACGCCGCCGCCAATCGAGTGATTGTATCCTTGCGCACGGAGCTCACGTCCGAGGACGTCTCCGTATAAATGTGCCGCCTCTGGATCCCACGAGGAGGCGGCCGCCAACACCGACGGCAACAACGTCGCGTAACGGCTTTGTCGGGCCGCCATTCGAATGCCGACCGCCGAGTCCGCTTGCTGCACGGACGGTATGCCGAGACGCGGAATACCCACCACCTCTCCGGCACCGCCATTGTTGTCGGGCGGAATAGGGCTGCCCGGGATCAATGGTCCCCACCCGATGCCGTGCACCAGCTGAATTTTCTCATCGAGCGTCAGCTGCTCCACAACCATGTCGGCGCGCAGATCAGGCGGCAGCGATGCGTCCATCCACGGGCGGGAGGGTTGTGCCGCGGCCTGCTGGGATGAGCACGTGGCGTGAGCAATGAGGAAAATGGCAAGACCGGCGGCCAGGGAATGCGATTTCACGTTCACCCGTCTTTGTGCGTTCGATCGAACGCGGCGGCCAAATCTCTGTACCAAAATCCGCTGCGCTTCAAAATGCGGGCCTGGGTCTGATAGTCGACATAGTAGATCCCAAAGCGCTTGGTGTAGCCCGCGGCCCATTCAAAGTTGTCGAGCAAAGACCAGACAAAGTAGCCGCGCACATCGACACCCTGATCGATGGCGTCCGCGATGGCGCTAATGTGCGATTCGATATAGGCGCGCCGGTCTTCATCCTTGACGCCTCCGTCAATGACCAGATCCGGATAGGCCGCACCGTTTTCGGTGATGAACAGCGGGGGAAGGTCGTAGTCGCGATCCAGGCGCATCAGCAAGTCGGTCAGGTTCGCGGGCGCCACTTCCCAGCCCATGTCGGTGACGATGGCGCCTTCGCGGGCGGGAGAAAATGGCCGCCCCGCGATGGACACGATCGGGTTGTAGTAATTCACGCCGAGAAAGTCGAGCGGCTGAGCAATCAATTGCGCGTCCCTGTCCTGGATTTGGGGCGCATCCGCCGCGAGATGTTCCAGAATATCCGCCGGATACTCTCCGCGCAGCAGGGCGTCCATGTACCAGCGAACCAGCAAGCCATCCTCGCGCGCCGCGAGCATCGTATCGGCCGGCGAGTCGGTCGCTGAATAAACCGGTGAAAGATTGAGGACGATGCCGACGTCGAGATTGCTGCGTGAGCTGCGCATCGCCTTCGCGGCCAGTCCGTGGCTCAACAGACAGTGATGGGATACCTGCATCGCCATGGCCCGGTTCTTGATTCCCGGTGCGAAATGGCCCAATTCGTGGCCGATCGTCGCCGTGACCCACGGTTCGTTATGGGTCGCGAACGAGCGCACGCGATCGCCGAGCCGCTCCGCGACGAGCGCGGCGTATTCGGCGAATCGGTAGGCCGTGTTGCGGTCCGCCCACCCGCCGTGTTCGCGCTGCAGCGCAGCCGGCAGGTCCCAGTGGTAGAGAGTCGCGAACGGTTCAATGTCGCGCTCGAGCAATCCGTCAACCAGACGGTTGTAGAAATCCATCCCCGGTCCGACGGCCTCACCGGATCCTGTAGGCTGGATTCGCGGCCATGAGATCGAGAAGCGGTACGCTCCCACGCCGAGCCCCGCGATCAAGTCGAGGTCCGACTCCAGCCGGTTGTAATGATCGCACGCGGTCCTTCCGTCGGAGCCGTCCGCGATGACGCCGGGAAGACGGCAGAACTCATCCCAGATCGAAGCGCCCTTGCCGTCGGCGACTGTGGCGCCTTCGATCTGGAAGGCGCTGCTGGCGACGCCCCAGACGAAACTCGATGGGAACCGATTGGCAAGCTCGTCGAGAGATTCACGGTCGTTCATTTGCGCAGCTATTTTTTTTCTTTTAAGGAGTATCAAGCGTTGTCCCTCGGTCGATTTCGCTTCGGTCCCTTCGCCCGCTGCGATCCGTGGACTCACGGATCACGAGCTCGACGGGGGGAGCGTCGATGCGCGGTCGACGTCCGGCGATGAGCTGAAGAATTGCCTGCGCGGATCGATCGCCGAGCTCGCCGATCGACTGTCGTACGCTGGTCAGCGGCGGAAGCCGGTATGTAGATGACGGCAGGTCGTCGAATCCGATCACCGACACATCGCCGGGTACGGAGCGTCCTTTCCGGTAGAGCGCGAGGCAGGCGCCATAGGCCGTTTGGTCGTTCACGCAAAAAAGGGCGCTGAATTTGACTTTCGAACCGAGCAGTTCGAACGTCGCGCGCAGGCCGCCTTCCTCGTGCCAGTCGCCGACCGCCACCAGCTTGGGATCGAAATCGATTCCGGCGTCTTCCAGCGTCTTTTTGTATCCCTTGAACCTTTCGACGGCGTCGGGATGATTTTCGGACCCGGCGATGAAGGCGATCTTGCGATGCCCGATCTCGATCAGGTGCCGCACGGCAAGCATCGCGCCATGACGGTCGTCGATCTGCAGGCTGAACAGCCCCGGCGCCCGCAGACGGCGGCCGGTGACCACGATCGACACTTCCTTGGCGAAGCTCTTCAGCTTTGCATCGCTGAGGCGCCCGGCGAAGACGATGATCCCGTCGACGCCGCGCGCGATAAATTCCCTCAAGCACCGTTCTTCGTCCTCTTCGCGCCAATTGCCGCTCATGAACAGCGGCGCGTATCCGCGCTGGCGTAGACAGGCCTCTATTCCGCGCAGACCTTCGCCATAGAACGGGCTGTCAATCGCTTGTGCGACCACGCCTATGGTCAGCGTTTTGCCGAGCGCGAGTCCGCGCGCAGCGGCGTTCGGTCGAAAGTTGAACTTCACGATGGCCGCCTCGACGGCATGCTTGAGGCCACCGCTCACATTGACCGTGCCGTTGATGATCCGCGACACGGTGCTGGCGGAGACCCCCGCTTCGCGGGCAACCATCCTAAGCGTGGCCGACCGGCGCGGCCGGGGGCCGCTCTTGCGGGGAGTGGGTGCTGAAGGAAGCTTGGATTTCATCTCACCATCCGCTGCCTGCGCAATTGCCAAAAACCGACTTCATGTTGCCTTCGCTCGCGTTCACGAGGCCAGCGCTTGTTTAGGCTGCGTCAGAATCCCTTCCAATTCCTCGAGCGTCTTCCCCTTGGTCTCGGGCGCCAGCATCACGATGAACAGCAGGCCGGCGGCGGCTAGCAATCCGTAGGCGAGAAACGTGCCGGCCGGTCCCCAAATCGCGAGCTCCGTGGGAAAGAGCAGAGTGACGCTGGCGCTGACCAGGGAGTTCCAAAATCCGACCACTGAAATTGCCGCGGCCCGCTCTTCATTCGGAAAGATCTCCGACAACATCACCCACATCACGGGCCCCAAGGAGATCGCGAAGGAGGCAACGTAGGCGATGATGGCAATCAGCACGAAGTTTCCATGGCTGACCGGCGCGCCGATCCCGAGCGACGCATGCGCCGAATGAAACGCCCAGCCGATGGTCAGCAGCGACAAGGTCATCCCGGTGAGCCCGATTCCCAAGAGGGGTTTGCGCCCTAGACGATCGATCAACCAGATGGCGACGAACGTCATGCCGACGTTGACGAGGCCCACGAGCACCGATTGCGCGAAGGACGTCGAGAGTTCGCCGCCGGACGACGCAAAGATGGTGGGCAGGTAGTAGAAGACGGCATTGATGCCGGTGGCTTGCTGGAAGAAGGCGATGCCAAGACCGAATAGCATGACCCGCTTGAGCCGGCCCGTAAGCAACTCGCGGATGCCAAAATGCCGCGATTTCTTGACGAGGTTGGCCTGGATGATTTCAAACTCACGACGGGAGAAGGCGGGGCTGTGAACTGCGGAAAGCGCGGCCCGCGCGCGTTCTTCGCGGCCTTTGCTCAACAGCCATCGCGGACTTTCGGGCACCAAGGTCAACAGCAAAAAATAGAGACCGGCGGGAACGCTCTGGACGCCCAGCATCCAGCGCCAGCTGTCCGCACCCAGCGACAGCAGAAAATAATTGGAGAAAAACGAGATTGAGATGCCGATGACGATCATCAACTGATTGAGGGAAACCAGACTTCCGCGGCTACGGGCGGGAGCGATCTCCGCGATGTACACAGGGGCCGTGAGAATTGCCGCTCCGACCGCGAGGCCCCCGCAGATTCGCGCGGCGACGAACACCGCAAAGCGAGTGGATAAAGCCGCCGTCAAGGCGGAAGCGAGGAACAGCACCGCTGTCAACAGCAGCACGCTTTTGCGTCCAAAGCGGTCGCTCAGGCGTCCGGCCGCAAGGTTTCCGGCCATCGCGCCCCAGCCGAGACAACTCACCGCCCAGCCGAGTTTGAGGCTGCCCGCGGAGCCGCCGAGACCGAAATAGTCGCGAACAAAGGGCACGGCGCCGGAAATGACGGTGGCATCGAATCCGACGAGAAAGCCGCCCAGCGCCACCGTCGAGGCGATGCGAACAATCTTGAATTCGTGGCCCGTCATGCGCGCGCCTTTGGCTGGGCGCCCGAGACTCTGGTGATTAGGCCCTGGCCGGCAATCCCGGCACGTACCCGTTCTCCGCGGCCCTGGCCCCCGAGGAGCTGAATTGTGCGACTCATGTCCCCCCTCCCTCCCAAACATACGAGTCTTTCGCCCGATGTTTGCAACCGGTTTCAGGAATGCTGCTTGCATAGAGCGGCCCCTGTCAAGGGTAGAGTACCTTGGTATCCCCCCAAGTCCACGGTTTGGTGCGTTTAGGCCCCCTTGCTTTTTGAAATTGACAGCGGCAGAATCGCCCTGCAACCGGTTTCAGAAACCGCTTGCACAGAATCGACGCTCGACGTCGGCGCAGAATAAACATGGTCCCGGGAGACGGGAGGGGGAGTAATGAAGAAGTCCAGCCGTTCGTGCGCCTCGAAAATGACGCACCATCCGTTAGCGCCGGTCCCGATGAAGCCTCTGGCCGTACTGATAGCGATGTACTGCTCCGGAGCGATGGCCGATCCCGCGGTGGCGACCGACACCACGGCGGCACCGGCGGACAACCTCGGGGAGATCGTAGTGACCGGCCTACGTCAGTCGCTGGTGACCAACGAGAACATCAAGCGCAATACGGCCGGGATCGTCGACGCGATTACCACCGAGGACATCGGTAAGTTCCCCGACACGAACCTCGCCGAATCCATCCAGCGCATTCCCGGCGTGACCATTGACCGCCAGAATAATGAAGGCTCGCGCGTGACGGTGCGCGGCTTCGGTCCGGAATTCAATCTCGTCACTTTGAACGGCCGCTCGATGCCGGGAAATCTTGCACCAGGTGGTGCACCGGCCACGCGTTCTTTCGATTTCGAAAATCTCTCTGCCGACGGCATTTCGGGAATCACGGTATACAAAACCGGCCGCGCCGATGTGGCGAGCGGCGGCATCGGTTCGACCATCAACATCACTACCGCGCGTCCCTTCGACTTTCATGAGATGCGGGCGACGTTTTCGGCCAAGGCCACCGATGACACGTCCAGCAAAGTCGGCTCCAAGGTCACGCCGGAATTCTCCGGCCTGTTCAGCGATACCTTCTTCGACGACCGGGTGGGCTTCCTGGTCAACGGTTCCTATTCCAAGCGCAACAGCCAGGAACAGAACGCAAACATCGGCGGTTGGCTCGAGAACCAGTTTACCCCCGGCCAAACGGGCGTGGTCAGCAACAACACGAATCCCGACGGCAACACTTGGGCGCCCCGCAATCTAGGCTGGGGAGTGGTCGATCACCAGCGCGAACGCGTGAACGGCCAGGCCGTGCTGCAATTCAAGCCGGTCGATTCGCTGGTCGCGACGGCGGATTACACGTATACGTTCTACAAAGACATGAACCAGACGCACACCTTCGGCGCCTGGTTCGACTACGGTCTCAACCCCATCAGCGCCATCATCAACCCGCACGGTACCGTGACCAACCTCGTCGATACCGGCAGCGACGACTCGTATTTCGCCACCAACGATGAAACCATGAACCAGAACGGCTCTGCCGGCCTGAACTTGAAGTGGCAGGCGTCGGACAACGTGTCGGTGAATTTCGACGCCCACCATTCCACGGCCGATTCGGGCGGCGGGGCCTTGGGCACCAACAATTTCGGTATCGTGGGTCAAATCCCGCAGTCGACGACGTCGCTCAACAAGTGCTTTACCATGGGTCCCGCGTTCCCGGCGGGCGGCCCGTGTGCCGGTATCGCCGCGGCTGCGACTCAGATTCCGACCACGTCTTGGATCTACGCTCCACCGTACACCATGAGCAACCTTGGCACGAACACGATCGAACCGCTGTTCGGGCAGGCCAACCAGAACGTTTTCAGGACGGTGATCGAGGAGGTCCTGCTCGACACCACGTGGAAGAATAGCGATTCGGACAGCGGTTTGAAGAGCATCAAGGCCGGTATCGATGTGAAGCGCATGACCACGAGGGCCGAGTCCTTCAACAGCGGTAACTTCGCATGGGGCTACTACAATCCCGTGGACCAGGGTTTGATCCCGGCGAGTGCCTTCACCAAGGTGTCTAGCTGCAGTATCCTCAAGCAGTTTTCCGGCGGCGGCTGCGGCAATCAGGTGCCGTATTTCTATTCGTTCAGCTTGGCCAGCGCCATCGCGGCCACGCAAGGCGGCGGAAGGCCGAACGCCAACGGCAAGCCGGACGGCAACTTCCCCGCGTATGTCTTCGCCCAAACGACATCGCCGACCAACGATGATCATATCAAGGAGGACACACCGGCGCCGTTCATACAAATGGACTTTAGTACCACCTTCGACGGGATGCCGTTTAAGGCCCTGGCTGGAGTGCGGTACGAGAAGAGCACCGTGACTGCGCAAAGTCTGCAAAAAGTTCCGACATCGATTCAGTGGAACAATCCCACGGAATTCAGCACGAACTATGCGGCCAACGCCTCGTACAGCGACATCAAGACCTCCTATAACGAGTTCCTGCCGAGCTTGGATATGAGTTTGGAGGTATTGCAGGGTGTGTTGCTGCGCGGGTCGTATAGCAAGACCATCGCCCGCTCCGATCTCACCCAGATGGTCGGTACCACCTCGGTGACCTTCACGCCGAAGCCGGGCGCGCGCACGGCCACCGCCGGCAATCCGGGTCTGCTGCCCTACGAGTCGAATAACATCGACTTGGGGGCAGAGTGGTATTACTCATCGGGCAGCTACGTGGCGGCCAACTGGTTCACCAAGCATGTCACGAACTTCCTGACCGAGGTCACCACCCAGCAGCCTCTGTTCGGCATCACGGACCCGAACGCGGGAGCGCTGGCCACCAAGGCGATTGCCGAGCTGCAGGCCGCCGGTACGGCCCCGTCGGCGCAGAACGTATTCGCGCAGATCGTCAAGGACACGGGGTCAAACGGCCCCTTCCTGGGACAGCCCGGGGACCCTCTGGTGATATGGGATGTCACCGCGCCGACCAACGGCAACAAGACCGACATACACGGATTCGAGTTCTCGGTACAGCATATGTTCTGGGACACCGGCTTCGGTATGCAGGCCAACTGGTCTCTGCCGAGCGGCGGTGCCCCCTGGAAAGCGCCGACCATCGGTAGTCAGTTCGCACTGGCGGGCCTCAGCCGTTCCTACAACGTCGTGGGATTCTTCGAGAAATACGGCTTCCAGACTCGCCTGGCGTACAGCCATCGCGGCGCGTTCTTGAGTGGTTTGAACCAGCCCGACACGAACAACGAGCCGATATACACGGCGGCGTACGGCCAGCTCGATATGAGTGCAAGCTACGATATCACCAAGCACTTTTCCGTGTTCTTCGATGGCATCAACCTCACGTCAGCTTCGACGCATCAGTACGGCCGGTATACCGAGCAGTTTATTTCTGCTTCCGAGGGTTTCGCCCGCTACCAGATCGGCTTCCGCATGGTGCTGTAGCAGCTTGTCAGTCTCTGAGGCCGCCCCCCTTCCGGGGGCGGCCTCGGTCGCTCGAGTCCTTAGGTCGATTGGCGATTTAGATTCTTCAGCAGAATCGCACGAATGCGTTCCGCCTTCGCCGGCGTAAGGTCTCCGAAAAGCCCGCGCGCATGAGGCGGCAGATGCTCGAGCGCCGGGCCGTCTGATTGGAAAATCAGGTAGTCGAACAGGGCTTTCCAGCCCCGCCGCTGCGAGGGCGGCAGACCCTTCAGGGTCAACAGGCTGTGCAGGAGAGCGTTCGATGGTGAGTCGAAGTAGTCCGGAACGTCGCGCCACCAATAATTGACGAGTACATTGAAATCTTCGAGCGCCTCGACATTGTGCCACCACAGAGCGGGGATGTAGACCGCGTCGCCAGGGGCGAGCTCGGCGACTTCGGCGACTTCCGCCGCCTCGGCATAGTGGGGAAAACGCGCGAGGTCCGGATTGCGGATATCAACCAGAGTGATGGGCTGACCCGCCGGGGTCAAGTCGAGCGGGCCCACGTAGAGATTTCTGATCTGGTCCGGCGGGAACATGGTGAAGCGGCGCCGCCCGCCCACGACACAGGCCAGATTGTCGATATGGTCGAAATGCGCCGCAATGCAGGTGCGGTTTCCGATCCAGATCGACTCGCGCACCGACTCGGCGGTAATCAGGCTGCGGACGTGGTTGGCGTTGGAAAAACCGGGAAAGTAAATCGGCAGCGACGCGGAACCGGAGTAGAGCGCCGGTGCGGACTCATTTTTCAATTCCTGGCACAGACGTTCCAGTACATCGCCGAGCAACGCGCGTTTGGACTCGAAATTAAATCCGTCCAGCGTATCGTTGTAGAAGAATCGCCCCTTGATGGATGCGGGTCCCTCGAACAAGGGCGCGGCATGGCCGCTGTCGAAGGTCTTGAGATAGGCGGTGAGCGAGTGCGCCGATTCAAGACCCGCCCGGGTCGCCGGCCAAGCCCGTACCAGGCCGCGCAGTACCGCGGGGCGATCACGAGTCTTTATCGTGTTCTTGAATATGGCCGCATCCACATCTTCCCACTGCTCGGCTTTCTTTGGCTCGACACGCATTTTCCAATCACCCGCGGTGAAGCAATGAAGCCTATTGTACCGCGACCCGCGCCGCTCCTTCGCCGCGCGCCGGCGAATGAGCGCTATAATCTTTGGATGGGCTGGAGGCGAAAGTGGTCAACCGAGTAGTTCTTAATAATCAGATTCATCGGGATGTCCGCATTGCCGCGATGCGGCCGACGCGAGAGAACGCAGAAGTCAACACAGTGAGCGTGATCCCTCGAGAATTCCCCCGACTCCTGGCGCATTATCCGATCTTCTTCACCAAAAATACGGAAACCGGTCGATTCGAGACTGCCGCGCTGATGGGCTTCCAACCTCAGGAGAATCTGTTCTTCGTGGACGGTCAATGGGATGCTGCCTACGTGCCGCTGCAGATCCAGCGGCAACCGTTCTCGCTCATCACCCGCCGTGCGGAGGATTCCGGGGAAAAGCCGCCCTCTCTCGACGTGGCGCTTGATATGAGCCAGACCGTTCAATCGCATGAGGGTCAACGCCTGTTCCTGGAAGACGGCCAGCCGACAAAATTCTTGCAAGACATCACATCGATGCTGTCGGCGCTGGTTGCGGGAGCAAAGGAAACTTACGCGTTCACCGGCCGGCTGGCGGAGCTCAGCTTGATCGAGCCCGTGCAGATCGATATCGAATTCGTCAACGGCAGCGAGACCAAATTGCAGGGTCTTTATTGGATAGCCGCCGCTACGCTCAAGGCATTGCCAGCGGCGCAATTGGCGGAATTACGCGATCGCGAGTTTCTCGAATGGATGTACTTTCAGATGGCATCAGTCGCGCACGTGTCGGCTCTGGTCGCCCGCAAAAACCGGCTGCTCTCCGGCGCGACTGCCGCGCGTCCCTGAAGAGGATCGGAAGTGACATCTGAAGTCGAACCGCAACCGATCCGAAGGATTCTCGTGGTGGGCGGAGGCACTGCCGGTTGGATTACCGCCGGCGTGCTCGCGTCGCGCTATCCACGTCGAGGGGAGGACGGCATTTCAGTCACGCTCATCGAATCGCTCCAGCAGCCGCCGATCGGCGTCGGCGAAGGCACGTGGCCGACGATCCGTGCCACGTTGAAACAGATCGGGGTCACCGAAACTGACTTCCTCCGTGAGTGCGATGCGTCTTTCAAGCAAGGATCGCAATTCGTGAAGTGGGTGGACGGCAGCGATGGGGACGCTTACTACCATCCATTCACGCTGCCGGCCGGCTACGAAGAACGCAACCTGGCTCCCTACTGGCTGGAGGATCCGCGGGGCCAAAGTTTCGCGGCCGGCATGTGCTTTCAGACGGAGGTCTGCAGCCGTGCCTTGGCGCCGAAGCAAATCACCACGCCTGAGTTCACGGGCTTGGCGAATTACGCCTATCACCTGGACGCCGGCAAATTCGGGCCTTTTCTACGCAAGCACTGTATCGACAAGCTGGGTGTCAGGCACCTGTATGACGAGATCGTCCGGGTCGAGTCAAAGGATTCCGGCGACATTTCGCAGGTCGTGACAAAGGGCGGCGAGGTGCTCGCCGCGGACATCTACATCGATTGCAGCGGGTTTTCCTCGCTTTTGATCGGCAAGCACTTTGGCGTCCCGTTCCTGTCCACGAAGGACGCGCTCTTCATCGACAAGGCGTGGGCGGTCCAGATTCCGTACCCGACCGATGACGCCGCGATCGCCTCGGCGACCGTAGCCACCGCACAGTCTTCGGGCTGGGTGTGGGACATCGGACTCACGACCCGCCGCGGCGTAGGGTATGTATTTTCCAGCAGCTACATGTCGGACGAGGGCGCGCTCGAGGAACTGAAGAGCTACCTCGGCGCGCGAGGCGATCTATCGCGCGATTTGAGCTTTCGAAAAATCGACATCAATTCCGGATATCGCCAAGAGTTCTGGATTCGAAACTGCGTGGCAGTCGGACTGTCCGCCGGTTTCCTCGAACCTCTCGAGGCGTCGGCCATCGTCATGATCGAACTGTCGGCAAAGTCGATTGCGAACCTGCTGCCGAGTTGCCACGACGGCATGCGGCAGGCCGCACGGCTGTTCAACGACACTTTCCGCTATCGCTGGGAACGCATCGTCGATTTCCTCAAGTTGCACTACGTGCTGAGTCGACGCACCGACTCTCTATTCTGGATCGACAATCGGGCTCGCGAATCGATTCCGGACAGCCTGCGCGAATGGCTGGAATACTGGCGGGACCACTGTCCCTGGCATGAAGATTTCCCGCACCGTGAAGAAGTGTTCTCGGCGGCGAGCTACCAATATATCCTCTACGGGATGGGATTTCAGACTTACCCCGCGCCGTGGCTGCTGAACGACCGCGACCGAAACCTGGCACGAGAAAAGATGAACGAGGCGGCCCAATACGCCAAGACTCTCGCGGCGGGGCTGCCCGGCAACCGCGATTTACTGTCGAAAGTGCGGAGATATGGTCTCCAGAAGATCTGATGATCCCGATCCTATGCCCGCCTCTCCAGCATCGCGACCACGGCGGCGCGCGCGCTCGACGAGTGTACCGGTAGCGCGAGCACGTCGCCGGGACGCGCCCAATCGAGCGCGCAGCGCGCAGCCTCCACTTCGCTGTTCGCAACGGGCAATGCGGAGTCTGGGAACCCCAGACGCTTGAGTTCGGCGCGGATAATCCGGGGTATTTCCCCCGGGGCGCGGCCGCGCAGATATTCTTCCTCCTCCTTCACGACGACGAGGTCCGGTTGAAACTCGGCGGCCACTTGCGCCAATTCCTCGATATCGGCGTCCTTGCGGTTGCCGGCGTGGCCGAGAAGCAATCCGAGCCGGCCGGTGCCGCTGCGCAAGTGATCGGCGACGCTCAAGAAACCGCGCAGGCCGTCAGGATTGTGCGCGTAGTCAACCAGTACCTTCACTCCGCCCACCACGAACCGCATCAACCGGCCGGGATTGTCGGTGATCGTGGAACCGAACCGCGCGAAGACCGCCGCGATCGTCGTCGGTGCGATGCCGAGCGCAAAGGCCGCCAGCGCCGCGCCGGCCATATTGGCCACGTTGTAGGCCGCAATTCCACCCATCGACAAGGGCATGGCAGAGATCGATCCGAGATCGTGTTCGGCGCCGCCGTGGTTCAGGTGCAGCCGTCCCTCGCGCACGCCGCAGGTCGAGGCGCCGCGCAAGCGATACGTGCGCAGCGTCTCTTGGTCCGGATTTACGGCAAACCAACCCAACGGTGGGCTGCGGCCGAAGCGCTGCGCCAGCCGCTCAGCCTGCGCGCGTAATTGTGAATCGTCGGCATTCAACACCAAAAGGCCGCTCGCCGACACGGCCGCTGCCACTGCAAGCTTCACTTCCGCCAACCCGGCGAGATCATGGATGCCGTATTCGCCGAAATGATCGGAGCTCACATTGGTAATGACGGCGGTGCTGGCTTGCGATACCGCAATGCCACGTCTGAGGATACCGCCGCGCGCCGTTTCGAGAACGGCCGCCTGCGTACGCCGGTCGCGCATCACCATCCGCGCGCCCGCAGGCCCGGAATAGTCTCCCGTCGCCAGAACTTCATCGTCGAGAAACACCCCGTCCGTGCAGTTATATCCCGCGTGCCAGCCATGGGCCCGTGCGCAAGCGGCCAGAAGACGTACCGTCGTGGTTTTCCCATTGGAACCTGTGACGATCGCCGTCGGGATGTCCCGCAATTCCTGCCATCTGACATCGGCGGCATCCGGCAGGGCGGTTAGCGAATAACTGCGTCCACCGGCACCGGCCCCGAGGGTCAGATCCGACTCGTCGACGACGTGCGGCAGACCGCGTGCCGCCGCCGCGTCGAGCAACGCGCGGAGCTTCGGATGCGACTCCAGGGAGGAGAGGCGTTCAAAGCGGGCGAGCGCCGCGCATTCCTCGATGACGGGCGGCATATCCGCCTCCGGATTCGGGGAGTTCTCGGCGGCCTGCTGCGCTTGCGCAACCAGTGCCGCCTCGAGGCCGCACCACCCTACCGGATCGCGCTCGACCAACGCCGCGCACAGCGCCCACTCGTTGACTTCAGTCGCCAGGAACAATTGATCGGAGGGTGCCGAGATCGCGAGCGATGCGCCGCTCGCATGCCTGCGCGCGATGGCCCGGCACCCGGACCATCCCAGACGCTTGGCTGCGCGGTCAATCCGCATGCGCCAGGCGGCGATCAGGGCATCATCAACGGATACGGCGACAGCCTCGAGCACCGCCCCCGCGGACGCAAAGAACAAATTGCCGCCCAGGAGACGCCGCGAATCCTCGAACGGCAGGGCGTGCCGAACGTTCAGTCGTCGCTCTCCGGTGCCATGCGGATGCCGCGCTCATCTCGAATGAATCCTTCGAGGTTGAACTCAGGAACAGCCTCAGGGGCGGTCGGAGCGCCGAGATCGCCGTACGCCCCCGCGCTCGCCCGGGCCGCCGGCGATGAAGGAGGCGAGGGCGCGGGGGCCGCCACAGGCCGCGAGGCGGAATTGGCCGCCGGCGCGCCGCTCGTTTTGAATTTGGTAATCTGTTTCCAGGAGCGCACCAACGCGTCAGCAAAGATCAGCAGCAGGTCTCCCGGCTCGCCCATGCGCAATGCCGCCTCGATGGCTTCCTGCTCGTCGGGAATTATCGATATCGCGCCGTCGGGCACGCCCGCGGCCCGCAGGGCCTGCGACTGAATGCGAGGTACCTCGTCCGGTGCGCGATCGCGCAAGCCGTCATCGCGGCGGCAGATGTAGTGATCGAAGCGGCCCGCTACGGCCTTTGCGATGGCCACCAAGTCCTCGTCGCGCCGGTCGCCCGGACCTGCGAGCACGACGATGCGCCGGCCGGTGACATCGAGGCGGCGCGCGAGATCGGCCATCATTCCGACGGCGTGGGCATTGTGTCCGTAATCGAACAGCACTTTGAAAGGGTGCTCATTGAACACGTTCATGCGTCCGGGCGCCTGGAAGAACGTTGAATCGAACGTACGCAGCCCCTGACGAATCGCGTCGAGTTTCAGCCCGAGCGAAAATGCCATCGCCGCGGCGAACATCGCGTTCTGCACGTTGTGGGTTGCCCGGCCCTCGAGCGTCGCCGGGATCAGGTGCGTCCAGAGCAGCGGAATGTGGCCGCCCCGGTCATACAGGGTAATCATTTGACCGTTGACGCCGGCCTCCAGTGCACAAGCCCGTCCGCCCGAGCGAATGTGCTCGCGCACGAGAGCATGCTGCGGGTTCATCGTCACATAACAGATATTCTTCGCTTCGGTGTAGCCCGACATTTTGAGCACGAGAGGATCGTCGGCGTTCAGCACTGCGCAGTCGGTCGCGACCTCCACCACGATGCGTTTCAATTCGGCGAGCTGTTCGAGGGTGTCGATGCCCTTGAGACCCAGGTGGTCGGACTGCACGTTCAATACGCCGCCTACATTGACTTCTCGAACGCCCATGCCGGCGCGCAGCAAGCCGCCGCGTGCGGTCTCGAGTATCGCGATATCGATCTGCGGATCCGCCAGCACCATGCGCGCCGACATCGGACCCGTCATATCGCCCGGTACGGTGCGCTGGCCGTCGATGTAAACGCCATCCGTGCTGGTCAAGCCCGGTGTATAGCCGGCCATTTTAGTGAGGTGGGCGAGCATGCGAGCCGTCGTGGTCTTGCCATTGGTGCCGGTGATCGCTGCAATCGGCACGCGCGCCGAGGCACCGGGCGGGAACAGCATATTGACGACCGGTGCGGCCACGTCGCGGCCCTTGCCTTCGCTCGGCGCCACGTGCATTCGAAATCCGGGCGCTGCGTTCACTTCACAGATTCCGCCGCCGATCGTGCGGTAGCTTTCCGTAATATCTTTCGAGAGAAAGTCCACGCCCCCCACGTCCAGGCCGATGGCTCGCACCGCGCGCTCCGCCATCTCGCGGTTATCGGGGTGGATGACGTCGGTGACGTCGGTCGCCGTACCGCCCGTGGAAAGATTCGCCGTGGAACGCAGATAGACGACCTGGCCCGAACCGGGAATGGAATCGGCCCCCAGACCCGCGTGATCGAGCATTTTCTGCGCCTGTGCGTCGAGCTCCAAGCGCGTCAACACCTTTTCGTGGCCGACGCCGCGGCGGGGATCCTGATTCACGATTTCGATCAACTGCGCGATCGTATGCCGGCCATCGCCGACGACATGACCGGGCGTACGCCGGGTTGCGGCGACCAGTTCGCCGTTGACCACCAGCAGGCGATGATCGTCTCCCTCCAGGAACGTCTCGACGATCACCGACCGCGAATGCTCGCGCGCAACGGTAAAGCCTTGCGATACTTCTTCGTCCGTCGTGAGCCGAATGGAGATGCCGCGGCCGTGGTTGCCGTTGTACGGCTTGGTCACGACGGGAAACCCAATGCGCTGCGCGGCACGCACCGCCTGCCTTTCGTTATGCACCAGTTCTTGTTTCGGCACCGGTAGTCCGAGTGTCGCCAATATCTTGTTGGTCTCTTCTTTGTCGCTGGCGAGCTCGACCGCGATGTGTGACGTGCGGCTGGTGACCGTCGCCTGGATGCGCTGTTGGTATTTGCCGTGGCCGAGCTGCACCAGCGATTGGTCATTGAGGCGCAGCCAGGGGATGCCGTTCCGTTCTGCCGCACGCACCAACGCAGAAGTCGACGGTCCCAGCGCGCGGCGCTGCGCGAATCGGATGAACTCATCGCGCGCCTCCTGCCAGCTCCAATCCAGGGGTACGGACTCGGGCGGCCGGATGTCCTTGGGCAGCAGCGAACAGAGCAGCCGCAGCCCAAGCTCCCCCGCAGCGATGCCCTCATCGCGCTGCGCATATTCATAGACGACGGTATAGATCCCGGGCGCTCCGGCAGTGCGTGTCTTGCCGAAGGTCACTTCCTCGCCCGCCATATTCTGAAGTTCGATGGCAACGTGCTCGAGCACATGTCCGAGCCAGGTACCGTCGTCTTCACGCATACGCCGAAAAAACCCCCCGGGCTGCCGATAGGAGCAGCCGTGCTCCGACAGTCCGGGAAGCGCGGCCGCCAGTTCATCGACGAACGCCCGCCCCAGGCGGCCGGTGGGCCACGCTTCGAGAGGGCCCAGATCCAATTCGAGGCGAATGACGGGAAAACGCGCGTAGAGGGACGGGCCAACATAGACGGAACGATCGACAATGCGCATGGGCCTTGCTCCGCCGCGCTGACGCGGCCCGGTTATTCTTTTGCGAGGACCAGCCCGCCGGCGGCCGCCAGTCGCGTATGCAGGTTGAATGTCGCACCGGCGACCAGAATGTGCAACCGAAGCCCCAGCACGCAGACCGGCTGGCCTTCACCCGCTTCGCCGATGGACGAGAAGCTCACGTCGGATGCGTCCACGATCGTCACGCCGCCGCTGCCCTCGACTTCGATGGTCTCGTCCGGGCCGATGAAGGCGGCCGTGTCTTCATCGAGACCGATGCCTACGGCGAACGGGTTGTAGGCCAGCGCCGTGATCAGACGGCCCAGGCGGTCACGCTGGCGGAAGTGCTGGTCAATGATGAAACGATTGGTGAGTCCCAGCCCCGGCGCGAGCCGCACGCTGCCCGAGATCACCGAGGAACCTTCGTCGCCGAACGCGATCATGTGTTCGCTCAATATGCTCGCGCCCGCGCTGGTCCCGCCGACGGTGACGCCGTGGGCATTGCGCGCGCGGACGAGTTTCGCCACCGGCGTGCCGCCGAGCAGAGTCGTGAGCCGCAATTGGTTGCCGCCCGTGAAGAATATGCCGGTCGCTTCCTCGATCCGCCGCAGCCGCCCGGCCTCCTGGCAGTCTCGGCGAGTGTCAAAATCCATGACGGTTACTTGGGCGGCGCCCAGGTCTTTGAAGATCTCTTCGTAGCGCGGCCCAGTCTCATGCATGCGGCTCGCGGTGGGAATCACGACGATATTGGCGTTTGCGCCGCCGGAGACTCGTATGAAGCGCTCCAGAATGTGGCGATCATTTTCCTTATTCTCTGCGCCGCCGATGGGCACGATCCAACCGCGAGTCTGACCCTGGGGAATTCTACTTGGCATTGAGCGGAGCGCCTCCTATAGCGCTGGGGTTGCAATAAGTACCGCGACGGACGGCCCGCGCCATCCCGAACGTGCACTACACCTCGAATAATGACGGTTTGCGCGCCGGCTGTCGCGTCCGCAAGTCACGAGCGCTAGATTTGCAACATCGCGCTATTATCCAGGGACAGCTGGTTACTCCGGTACGGGATGCACGAATTATGCGAACTATAACGCTCGTTCTCCTGTCGATTCTGATTGCGGCGTGCGCCGCTCGACAGCGCGCCCCCACCCCCGAACCCGGTCCCGCTTCGAACGCCGCACCCGAGGGCGGGGTGGCCGCAAGCGCCCCCGCCGGGACCACACCCCCGCCGGCCGCACCCGTCGCGGACCACCCAACCGACAACTCAAATGTCCCCGATCCGGATATCCTGAAACACGGCTATAAAGCTGTTCAACAGAACGGACAACTGCTGTATTGCCGGTCGCAGATTCTCACCGGGACGCATTTTCCGAACACAATCTGTCTGACCGAAGCCCAGGTGAAGGCTTCCGATCACGGAAAGCAGGAGGCGCTGGATCAACTGGGCAAGGCCGGCGGATCGGACTGCCGCATTTATAAATGCAACTGAGCCGCGATCAGTGTGCGCTGCAACAGGTTGCCACGCGGGTAAGCTTGTCGCCCGAGGCACCTAGGCTCGCGGATCGGCCAGCACTTGAACCCAGTAAAGACCGCGCTTCGATGCTCGACCCGCCGCATAAGCGATTCCCATCTCGGCGAACCTCGGATCCATGATGTTCGCGCAGTGCCCGGGGCTGTCGAGCCAGCCTTGCACTACTTCGTCGGCCGTTTTGGGGCCGTAGGCGATATTCTCACCAACCAACTTTTCCTGATATCCGACGGCGCGGACCCGGTCCGCCGGCGAGCGCCCCGCCAGGTCCTGGTGTTCAAAATAGTTGTGCTGGGCCATGTCGGCCGCATGTCCTAATGCGACTCCCCCCAATGTCCCGGAAAGCCTTACCGGCGGCGCCGGCGCAAACGACCGCTCGCCGCAGCGAGTTCCGCGGGCCCGCGCCTCGTTGACCAGCCCCAGCGCCCGCGTCGCCAATACGGGCGCCTGCGAGCTGGAAGGCACCACATACGCAGAAGCCAGCACGAGCCAAGTATCCGAACGATGGGTGTACACGCCAATATCATGCAGGCCCTGGTCCATGACCGTGCGGCAGCTCGATCGCCTGAGAAGCTGGACGACGGATGAATCCGGACCGCTGACGTGCACGCCCGTGGTCGCTTCCGCGTCGTAGCCGCTGCGTTTGACGGCTGCTGCCGGCGAACTCCCCGCGCCGGCCCACAGCCCGGCCGCCCGGTCCAGCAAGGCGCTGTGATGCAGCGGCCGAGCGGGCGGCAGGATGCCGCCGCAACCGCCCTCGCGAAGCAACTGCACCGCCGACACTGCGTCAGCGTGCGCAGCCGGATTTGCCGAGAGTCCGGCGAAAAGAAGCAAAAGACAGCACAGCTGTCTGTGAGACCACAGCTGTCTGTGAGAAAGGCGATTCACCTGCATAGCTCCTGTTGATCTATCCCGCAATTGCCCGATCGAGGACCGATGCCGGTCCTTCCAAGCGAGGTTACCCAATGAAACGCGCGAGCGCCGCATCGGATGACGTTGAAGCGGAACTCGATCACAGAATCGGAGGACGACCAGATTGAACGAGAGACATTCTCCGGCAAACGATCGATCGACGATTTGAAGGAGATGATGAGATGCCGCGATCGCGCTACGCAGGAGGCCGCTCGTCAGGCACTCGTTCTGGCTCGCACCGAGACGTCGGGCCGGGGGCTCGGCCAGACAATAAAGGCGCCGAACTGAAATCGCGCTGAGGCGATGAATTCACTGGTGGTCCCGCGGAATCGGTTCCTCCCAGGTCTTCGTCCGGATGATCACTCCGTCCCGCAACAAGGTTCGCGTGTACTTGTAGAAGAACGTTTGTGCATCGCTCGATACGTCGAGGCGCCCGCGCCACGTGAGCACGTGATCCTTCACCGCCTGGATGTATTCTGAATCTCCTTGCACTCGCGCAATGTCCGGATGCGCATCGTCGATGTCATAGGTGAGCTTTTCCGAATGATCGAACCGTCCCCACGGGTAGGACACCGCGGTCGTGCCCTTCCAGATCACCGTGCTGCGTTGCTTCCCCTCATCGCGCAGCACCGTCCATTCGCCGGGCCAGGCGCCGCCGCCGCCGCCGATGCCTTCGATCCCCGGGGGTTCCTCGACCGGTTCGGGGGCCGCGAACGCAGGTGCGGCCGGTCCGTGCACGGGTACGCGCGGCAGGACGATGCGCGACGCGGCATCTCCGCCCAGCATCAGCGAGGTCGTCATGGGATAGGGCGTTGGCCAATTCATGGGCCAGAGCGCGTTGGATATGGCAACGCGGATGCGGTGACCTTTCGGGAATACCCACGATGCAAGGTGCAAGTCCAGCGAGAGCGCATAGACCTTGTCGGGCACCAAGTCTTGCGGCTTGGCCATCGAGTCACGTTGCGCCCCATTGATGCCGGCGCCGGTGATCATGGTCACGCGCCCGTCGGGCGCCACGTCGGACAGCCGCACGAACCAATCGGCCAGCCGCACGTCGGCCGCGACCTGTAGGCTTACGCGCGGCAGACCCAGAATCGCCACCTCGTCGCTGAGAACTTCCGAATCATACGTCAGGCTGAACGCGTCCACCGGCCTTTGATCCGTCAACAACTCTCCCCACCAGAACCCCGCCTCGACGCCGGCGGATGGAACAAATCGAAGCAGGTCGCGCCCGCCGGCGGCCGCGGCCGGCGACAGGCGATGATCCGGCTGGAGATACAAGGTCATCGGCGTCAAGCCCGCGGGCGGCCAGGTCTCGGCGCGCCATTCGCCGGGCACGTTCTGCGGCTGCGGTTCGGGCGGATGCCAATGTTGCTGATAGATCACGACTCGCGGGTCCTCGAGGACGCCGGTGTCGCGTCCCTTGAGCCAGTAGTCGAACCATCGCACCGCTTGGTCGCGCCATTCATACAGCGGTCCATAATCGCTGTCGTTCGGGAAACCGTGGTTCCAGGGACCGATCCACGCCTTGAGCGGCGCTTTCACTCTATCCAGCATGCGCGGGATGCTGTCGCGGTAACCGTCCTGCATACCGCCGATCAAAAAGGCCGGCACTTCCAGCGTTTCGATCGGCCGCAGCGGCGCGCGCCAGAACGCACCGTCGCGCTGATGCTTCATGTAGTTGAGCGACCACGGCGGTGACTCCATGCGCGGGCCGATCACCGGCTCATCCAGACTGAAGTCCGGCGCTCCGCAGCGCCCTTGATCCAAATCCATGGTGAGCTCGAACTCATCGACGTGAAACACTCCGTCCATGTAGTGCACGTCTTCCTTGAACAGTTCCTCGGTGGCGGCCACGGCGAGAATGGCCTTGAGTGCGGGAGGCTTCCTCAGCGCCATCTGAATGGAATTGAAGCCGCCCCAGGAAATTCCGAGCATGCCGACTTTCCCGTTCGACCACGATTGGCGGGCAAGCCAGGCGATGACCGCCTCCGCATCTTGCTGCTCCTGTGCCGAATACTCGCGATCGGGGGGCACGCCCTGGCTCGCGCCGAATCCGCGAATATCGACGCGCGCGCCCACATAGCCGTGCCTTGCGAAATACATGTGTGTTCCAAAGTCCCGTACCGCCTCGTCGTCATCCTTTCGATAAGGCAGATATTCGAGAAGAGACGGGAAGCGTTCAGCGGGTTTGAGAGGAACGGGCCTGTAGAGAGTGACGCCCAGCCGCACGCCATCCTTCATGGGAATCCAGGTCCTCTCGAGATGCACGGCGTACGCGGGTGCCGACGGCGGCACGGCGGCGCCCGCCGCCGAAAGGGTTGTCAAGATCAGAATACCGATAACGCGGCTGAGCATGCGGGACCCCGAATGACCACGCGGCAATATACGCCATGCGACAGGCTGCTTCGGTAAATCCCGCAATGGATCTTAGGGCCGATCCCTACGCATCCGACGCAATCCCTGTCTGCTGCGATCCGCACCTGCCGATCGCAGCATCGGCGAGGCACGGTTGACTACTCCATCGCGGAAAGGCGGCCGGCCATGCCGATACAATCAACGCCGGTATTCAAGAACGATACCAATACGTTCGATACCGCGAGGAAGGGATATGTCAATGACGGAAGAACAGGCCAAGTCCTATATGACCAAGCTGTTGACGGCGATGAGCCGTGCAGGGGGGTCCGACCTCTTCATTTCGAACGAATTCCCGCCGAGCATGAAAACTCACGGCACCATGCGGCCGATGACCTCGCAAAAGCTCTCCGGTGAATTCACCCGCCAGCTGGCCGACTCCCTGATGAATCCGCGCCAACGCGAGGAGTTTGCCAAGGAACTCGAATGCAATTTCGCGATCTCGATTCCGGGAGTTGCACGTTTCCGCGTCAACGCCTTCGTTCAACAACAACACGTCGGTATGGTGATCAGAACCATCCCCGCTGAAATTCCCGATTTCGCGACCTTGGCTTTGCCGGAAATTCTCAGGGAGATCGTCATGACCAACCGCGGTCTGGTGCTGGTCGTGGGCGCGACCGGATCGGGCAAATCGACATCGCTGGCCGCCATGATCGACCACCGCAACCGTTCGTCGCCGGGTCATATCATCACCGTGGAAGATCCCGTCGAGTTCGTGCATCGATCGCAGCAATCGTTGGTCACCCATCGCGAAATCGGCATCGATACGCATTCCTGGCATCACGCATTGAAAAACACCTTGCGCCAAGCTCCGGACGTCATTCTGATCGGCGAGATACGCGACGCCGAAACCATGGAACATGCGGTGGCATTCGCCGAAACCGGGCACCTATGCCTGGGCACGCTGCATGCGAACAGCGCCAACCAGACCATCGACCGCATCATCAATTTCTTTTCCGAGGAGCGGCGCAAGCAGCTGCTGATGGATCTGTCCAGCAACCTCAAGGCCATCGTCTCACAGCGCCTGATCCGCACCGCCGACGGCAAGGGGCGCAAGGCGGCCATGGAGATCCTGATCAATACGCCCATCATCGCCGAGAGAATTCTCAAAGGAGACTTTCACGAGATCAAAGCGATCATGGCGAAGTCGCGCGAGCTGGGTATGCGGACCTTCGATTGGTCCCTGTTCGAACTCTACAACGACGGCGACATCTCGTATGACGAGGCGATCCGCAATGCGGACTCGGCGAACGAGCTGCGTCTGAACATCAAGCTGAACGGAACGCGGGCTGCCCCGACCCTGGCCGTAACTGCTTCCTAACGGGGCGGCGGCACGCCGTCCGCTCTACGCGGCCTTACGCGCAATTCGCCAGATCATCGTCGGCCGCCGATTCCTCGATGAACAGGGGATTGTCGGATGCAATCTTACGGCCCATGTACGCAATCTTGTCCCATTGTTCGGGCTGCAGGTAGTCGCGGTCGCGCGCGAATTTCTGCACGACTTCCAGAAACGCCTCCCGGTTCGTGGTCGCCGCAGAATAGTAGAGTTCGAGGAGCTTCATGCGCAGATCATGGCGGTCGGGTTCGCGCTCAATCGCCATCTTCAGCACATCCGCGAGATTCGTGCGCCGTTCCTTCACCACTGCGTGCTCGTTGAGCACGCTGGGCATTTGCACGTGCTGCGCGGTCAGATCGAGATCGAGAAAATTGTAGTCGAGCCGCGTCGGATCAATCCGCAGATTGACCGTGTCGACGTGCAGGTTGACCGTCGGGTCTTGCGGTACGGCGAGCGACGAGGCGCCGGCGGCGATTTCGCTGCGCCCGGCCGGCGCGGCCGACAGTGCCGGCAGCGCGGGATGGGTTGAAGCGATGTCTTCAGGTTCGGCACCGGAGCCAAGGTCGGCTTGGGCGTGGTCGGAACCGTGAGTTTGGGCGACGCCCGGCACGCGTTCCTGCGCAAGTGCTTGTTCCGGGCTCTGAGCGCCGTGGAGGGCATCGGGCAAGCCGCCGGCAGTCACCTCGTCGGTGAGCACGGTGTCGGTTGGCGCCGCATCGGCCGCCGCCGCGAGCTCATCGTTGCGCGACACTTTCAACAGTGCCGTGCGCCGGCGGAATTTGACATAAATAGCAGCCAATGCCGCGGACAATAGTCCTAAGCCCGCGGCGAGCGGAAGCAGAGCCGTATATCCGCGCTTGGGCTGCGCGTGCCGCGCGCTGACCGTCTGGGGTGCGCTGACTGCCTGGGGTGCGCTGACTGCCTGGGGTGCGCTGACTGCCTGGGGTGCGCTGACTGCCTGCGGTGCGCTGACCGTTTGCGACGCGCTGACTGCCTGCGACGCACCGACCGCCTGCGGCGCGGCGACGGGCACCAGCTTGTCGGTATGTTCCGCTTGCTGCCGCAAATCGAGCAATTGGACCCGCTCGCTTTCCAGCAAGCCCCTCATCTCACTCAGTTTCTGTTCCAGCGATTGAACCCGTAGGCCGAGCGCCTCGGCTCCGGGCATCTCGGACGCCTTGTCGACTGCGGTGGTCGATACAGCCTCGCTGGGCGGCCCGCCGGCGATGGGTGCCGTGGGGTCGAACGCCGCCGCGACGGACACCGCAGGAGCAGGCGTTGCGGCCAGCACACCGTTCGCCGCGACCGCACGTGCAAATCCGCGCCAAGACGCCATCTGCGCGTGTACTTCGCGCTGCGCGTCGATTGTCGAAATCGCGGCCGCCTCTGCGTGCGAGGGGATGGTGAGCACCGCGCCGCGATGCAGCCTGTTGATATTGCCGTCGAAGGCAGCGGGATTCGCGCGGAAGATTGCGATCATCATTCTTTGCAGATCGGATTCGGATCGCTCGCCCACGCGCCACGCGACGCCGCGCAGCGTGGCTTTGGCGCCGACTTTGACCTGCGTGGTCTTGCGCACGGCACGCTGGGCGCGCGCCTCGGGTTGATCGGGCGCGGCGGGAACGTTGGACGCGACGAGAACGTTCGACGCGGCGGGGGCAGGGAGGGTGGAGGCGAAACCCGCCGGATCGAGCAGCAAGGTGTACTGGCGAACCACCTCTCCTTGGCTCCAATGCAGGTCGACGAGAAAGTTCACCACGGGCTCGGTAAACGATTCGGTGGAACGAACGGCGAGCACCGGCCGGCCCTGGCTGTCTCGAGTGACCTTGAATGTCGTCGAGGACAGGAACGATGGGTGATCAGCGCCGTAACGCAGGAAGGTGTCGCGATTCGCGATGGCGGCCCTGAGGTCGATCAAATCGAGCGGGGTTGCTCCGACGATGTCGATCTCTGCGGCGAGGCGCTCGTTGAGCCCGGAATCCACGTGGATGTCTCCCAACCCAAGCGCATGGCCCGCACCGGGCATTGAAAGAGCCATCACCAGCATCAACGGGTTCTTCCCGTTCGACATTGCCTACTCCAGGGTACCGATCTAACACCTCGACGCTCCGGTCGAAGCGGTACCCATCGCACACCATGGATCCACCTGAAGGCAAATGCTATGCGACCGAATCTCGCCTTGGATATAGCGGTTTTCCAATCCTTCGACGCAGTTCACGCATGTTTCTCGGAACCGGCGCCGAATCGCCCGAGACCCAAATTTCTAGGGCTGAGACTGCTCCCACATGTGATCTAGTTGCCGTTTCTGGGTGCGCTTGAACGCCTCGCGAATCGGCGCAGGAGTTCCCGGTGCACCGCGAGGTACCCCGGCGCCGCGACTTCGATGCGATCACCTATGAGCGTATTGACCCGCCTAAGTGCGTGGAAGGGGATCGACGGGTAGCAGTGGTGCTCGACATGGTAGGGCATCTGCCAGGCCAGAAGGCGGAGCGCGCCGGTGGTGTACGTGGTGCGTGTGTTGCCAAACGGATTGTCGTCCAGGGCGCAGCCGGTATGCTCGGCCATGAGAAACAGCCGAAGGAAGGGTTGTCCCGCGAGCACAGGGAATACCCAATAGATCAGCGCCTCCGGCCGCCGCAGGACGAGCGATGCGCCGAGTACCAGCAGATAGCCGATCCAGAGACTGCGTGCCTCGCGCACGATGGCCGCGTGCATGCGCGCGGGCACGAAGGATTCGCTTACCCGGCCCGTCAGCGCGTGGCGAAGCGTGACGGTGATCCGCTTGTGCCAATTGGGCAGGCCCGATGCTCGCCATAGGTAGGAGCTCACCGTGCCGGGCGCCGGTTGCGCCAGTTCGGGATCGCGCGCGGGATCCTGGGTAAAACGGTGGTGGGCAAAGTGAAATCGCCGGAAGTACTGCGGCGGCAGGAGCAGTAATGCCCCGCAGATCCAGCCCACCGGCGCGTTGAGCCGGCGGCTCGCGAAGGCCGACCAATGCGTGGTCTCGTGCAGCGGACAGAAGAGAAAATTGAGCACGATCCCGTGCAGCACGATGGCGGGCACGATCAAGAAGCTGCCTCGGGCCGCCCACACGAGAACGCCGGTGGCGCATAGCAGCGTGAGATGCGCGGATAGTTGCAGGACTCCGCGCGTGTTCGAGCGCCGCGACAAGCGCCGCAAGGACTCGCGGTCAACGCCGCGGGCCGTTACCATCTCGGTGTCCATCATATTTCCCGGATCGGGACCCCCGAATTCTCCCCAAGAGCGGCATTGGTCACTCCGCGCAGGAATGGAATCGCGATGATCGCCGGCACTGCGGCAAACACGACATACCAAGCCGGTGCAAACACCGAGCCGGATTTCGTACCGAGCCACGTCAGGATCGCCGGCGCAAAGCCGCCGAAAATCGTAATCGCCGCATTGTAAACGATCGATACGCCCGTCGCGCGCACGCGAGTCGGAAAGAGGCTCGACAGGGTCATCGGCGCGACGCTCGTGAAGCTCGACACCATCACGCCAAAAGCCGACATCACTAGAACGAGGGTGACGGTCGACTGCGACGACGCGAGCCATTGAAACAGGGGCAGCACTCCCGACAGCAGCAGCACCACGCCGATCGTCAGTACGCGCGCACGGCCGATGCGGTCGGCCAAGGCACCGAAGGCGAAGCAACCGATGACGAACACCACATTGCCGATGAGCGAGCTCCCAAAGGCCTGCGTCGCGGTGAAACCGAACGCTTTCTGCGCCAACACCGGCATGAAGATCAGCAACACGTACACGGCCACTGCCCAAAGAATCGAGATACCCATTCCGACCAGCAGCGATCGCGAGTGTTCCCGAAATACCATTCCCAAGGGTGCCGCACCGGCCCGTGTCTCCGCACGCTGCGCCGCCTCAGCGCGAAATTGCGGGGTCTCTTCGAGTGTTCGGCGCAGATAGAAACCGACCGGCACGATCGACAAGCCGAAGAGAAACGGGATCCGCCATCCCCACCCGGTGACTTCCGCTGCCGACAATCGTGTGGTGACGGCGAAGGCGACGAGCGCACCCAATATATTCGACATACCCATGCTGGCTTGAAGCCACGCGGTATATCTCCCGCGCCTGGGCGAGGGCGCATGCTCCACGAGAAAGGCGGTCGCGCTGCCGATTTCCCCGCCGGCCGAAAATCCCTGCAGAATTCTTCCGGCGAGGAGCAGCAACGGCGCGCCGATACCGATCGCGGCATAGGAGGGGGCGGCCGCGATGATCAGGGTGCCTCCCGCCATGATCAGGATGGTGAGCGTCAAGGCGGCCTTGCGGCCGGCGCGATCGCCGTAGATTCCGATCAGGACCGCGCCGAGCGGACGGATGACGAAACCCAGTCCAAAAACCAGGAAGGCCTTGACCAGATCGAGGCCGGGGTTGCGGTGCGGAAAGAAATTCGCGGCGATATGGATCGCGAATAGCGCATAGACGGAAAAATCGTACCATTCCAACAGGTTGCCCACGGATGCCGCGAGGATCGCGCGATTGATGCCGTGGCGGTCGGGCGAGATTGCCGAATCTCTCATATTTCAGTAGAATGAAATCAGCTTAGAAATTTCTATGGACATCCGCATGCCGCGTGCCTCGATCGACAGCAAACCCGAACCCCGCCGGGTACTGACCGGCGCGGTTTTGCGGGCGTCCGCATTGCTGGAAATCCCCCAGTCCGGCCTCGCGCAAATTCTCGGTTTGAGCCCGTCAACCGTATCGCGCATGGCGAACGGAACTTATACCTTGGATGCTCAGAAGAAGGAATGGGAACTCGGCGCCTTGTTCGTCCGGTTGTTTCGCTCGCTGGACGCCTTGATCGGTTCCAACGATGCGGCGGCCCGCGGTTGGCTGAACGGAGAGAATCATGGGCTGATCGGCCGGCCCATCGACTTGATTCGCAGCACAGAAGGCTTGGTTCGTGTCGTCCAGTACCTGGACTCCGCGCGCGGTCGCATCTGAGACGCTGCGGACGCGGCGGCGCCTGTGGCGCGCGGTGGAAGCCCAGCACATCGCCTCGACGCTGCGTCTGGTGACGAACGTCGAGGAGCAGCTCCTGCTCGAGCGGCTGCTGGACCGGAGCAAACCACCGCTGCCCTCGGAGGCGACCGACCTGCACTACCTGCTCTCGACCCCTTTTCGCTATTCCTCGCCCATCGGCTCGAGGTTTCGCGCGCCCGCCGATTCGGGCATTTGGTACGGCGCGGAGGCGCAGCGCACGGCGTGCGCCGAACTCGGATTTTGGCGCTGGCGATTCTTGATCGACAGCGACGCGCTGCAAGCCATCGGACCGTCGCCGCAAACGGTGTTTCGCGCAGGCATCGATGGGCGTCTGGTCGATCTGACCCGGTCTCCGTTCAAGAAATCGCGCGCCGAATGGACGCACCCGGACGACTACGGTCCTACCCAGGGCTTTGCCCGCGTGGCGCACCAGGCGGCCGTCGATGCAATTCGCTATGAATCGGTGCGCGATCCCGAGCATGGCGCGGCGGTGGCCGTGCTTCGGCCGTCGTGCTTCAAGCCGCGCAAGCCCTTGGAGCAGCACACCTGGTTCTTGACGGTGCGGCGAGCCGCGGTCATCTGGCAGCGCGAGGGCGAGACCTTCGAGTTTGACGTGGGCGCATGGCGGCGATGAACCAAGGCTCGTCCCGTTCCATGCAACTGCAGGTCGATAGCGAATCCTGGGCTTACAAGGTGCCGTTTCGCGTGTCGCGCGGTGCCGAGTCCGCTCTCGATGTCGTGGTGGTCACGCTCACCGACTCGGACGGCCATGTCGGCCGCGGCGAGGCGGCGGGCGTGGACTACGACGGAGAAACCGTTCCTCTCCTCTGCGCGCAGATCGAAGCGGTTCGACCGGCAATCGAACGCGGGCTCGCGCCGGGCGGGGCCGCGCCGGACGGGCCCGCCTCCGGCTTCGCCGCCCTGGCGGCGCTGTTGCCGCCGGGCGGTGCGCGCAATGCCGTGGACTGCGCGCTCTGGGATTTGACGGCGAAGCAGCGGCGCACCACCGCATGGGAATTGGCCGGCCTCACGAATCCGCGGCGGCTCACCACGTCGGTCACGCTGGGGATCGACACCGATGAAGCCGTGGCGGCGGGCGCGCGTCACTATGCGGGCTGGCCGCTGATCAAAGTGAAGGTCGATGGCGAGCGTCATCTCGATGCCGTACGCCTGGTGCACGCGGCCTGTTCCGGGGCGGGGCTCATCGTCGATCCGAATCAGGCCTGGTCTTGCGAGCTTCTCAACCGCCTGGCGCCGGAGATGCAATCGCTCGGCGTGGTGCTGATCGAGCAGCCGGTGGCGCGCGGTGAGGACGAGACCCTGCGTGGCTATTCTGGGTCGATCCGGCTCGCCGCGGACGAATCGGTGGCCGATCGCGCGGGGCTCAGGGCGGTCAAGGATCTCTACCAGGTGGTGAACGTCAAGCTGGATAAGACCGGCGGCCTCACGGAGGCGCTCGCGCTCGCGCGGGACGCTCGCGCATTGGGACTGCACGTCATGGTGGGATGCATGGCGGGGACCTCGTTGGCCATGGCGCCCGGAATGGTGGTGGGGCAACTGGCGGAGTTCGTGGACTTGGACGGTCCGCTGCTGCACCGCGAGGACCGAGAGCACGGGATCGAGTACGATCGGGGCGTGATGCGGCTGCCGTCGCGCGCGTTATGGGGATGACAATGCTTAGACTCTCGCTTCGTCTCGCGGTGTTCTGCGCTTGGGTTTGCTGCGCGCCGGCGTTGGCGGGCGAAGCGCCGTTCGATCTGATCATCGCCAACGGCCACATCATCGATGGCACGGGCTCGCCTTGGTACGCGGCGGACGTCGGCGTTCGAAACGGGCGTATTGCGGCCATCGGCAACCTGGCCAAGGCTCAGGCAAAACGGCGCATCGACGCCGCCGGCAAAATCGTCGCGCCCGGTTTCATCGACATGCTGGGGCAATCCGAATTCACCATCCTGGTCGACCCGCGCCTGCCGTCCAAGATTTATCAGGGCATCACCACCGAAATCACCGGGGAGGGCGAGTCGGCGGCGCCGATGACCGGCCACGCTCGTGCCGAAGCGGGACAGAAGCTCGAGCACTACGGGCTCCGGGCGGACTGGCAGACGCTGGGCGAGTACTTCGCCCGGCTCGAACGCCAAGGCATCGGCATCAATTTGGCCTCGTACGTCGGCGCGACCACGGTGCGCGAGGTCGTGATCGGCGGGGAAGATCGGCCGCCCACGCCTGCGGAACTCGTGCGCATGCGAGCATTGGTGCGCGAGGCCATGGAGCAGGGGGCGGTCGGCGTGTCGACATCCTTGGAGTATGCCCCCGCGCCCTACGCCGGCACCGAAGAACTGATCGCGCTCGCTTCCGAAGCCGCCCCGTACGGCGGCATCTACGCCACGCATATGCGCTCGGAGGGGGACGGCATGGTGGCCGCCCTCGACGAGACCTTGCGCATTGCGCGCGAGGCGCATATCCCGGTGGAGATCTGGCATCTGAAAGTTGCCGGCAAGAAAAACTGGGGCCGCATGCCTGACGTGATCAAGCGCATCGAGGCGGCGCGCGCCAGCGGTCTCGACATCACCGCGGACACGTATGCCTATACGGCGTGGTTCAACGACATGTCTGCGTTCGTGCCGCCGTGGGCGCATGACGGCGGCAATGAGAAAATGGTGGAGCGGCTCAAGGACCCGGTCACGCGGGCGAAAGTGCGCAAGGACATCGAGACTCCGAGCGCCGCGTGGGACAACGAATGGGACGAGGTCCCGGGACCCGAATCCATTCTCATCGGCGTGGTCAAGAATCCGGCGCTGCGCTCCCTGCAGGGCCAGACCCTCGCGGCCATCGCGAAGGCGCGGGGCAAGGAACCGATCGAGACCTTGCTCGACATCCTCGTCGAGGACAATGGCTTTACGGGATGCGCCGTTTTCGGCATGCAGGAAGACGATGTGGCGCTGGCGCTGGTGCAGCCATGGGTATCGATCAACAATGACAGCTCGGGCACTTCGCCCGAGGGCATCTTGGGCGAGGAGCATCCGCATCCGCGCGCCTATGGCACTTTCCCGAGAATCTTGCGCAAGTACGTGCGCGAGGAGCATCGACTCCGCCTCGAGGAGGCGATCGCCAAGTTCACCGCGTTGCCGGCGCAACGCCTGCGGCTCACCGATCGAGGCGTATTGAAGCAGGGCCTCTGGGCCGACGTGGTGGTGTTCGATCCTGCGGTCGTCGCGGATCGCTCCACCTTCAGCTCCCCGAACGAACTGGCCGTCGGCATGCGCTGGGTGCTGGTGAACGGGGTACCGGTGATCGCCGACGGGCAGATGACCGGCGCGAAGCCGGGGCGGGTGTTGCGCGGTCCGGGATACCGGCGCGCTCAGCCGAAACTCGCTCAGCCGAAACTCGCTCAGCCGAAATGAGCCCGCCGCCCGGGCGCAGAAGCCCATTACGCTCAGCAACTGTGGCAAGAAAAGCCTCTGAACGGTCGTACCGTTGCGGTCACGCAACGCGATCCTGCCGCCCCGATGACCGGCCATCAGGCTGTGTCCACGTACAATGCTTTCGTAGTCAGCTAGTTACAGGCATTACCCTGCGCAATATAGGCGATGAAGTCGAGCGATTTGCGCGTCGCTCGAAGTTTGGATGGTCAGCCGAGATCTGTTGCAGATTTGACAAAGCGGCCGTGGGAGATTCATATAAGGATAAGAAATCTGCGGGGATGCGATTGGATGTTCAATTGAACAGCGCTTCAGAACCCGTTGGGACATTGGAGGTTGCGCTGGGGCATGCCGCCCGACTGCTGGAGAGGGATGCTGCGCTTGCCGCCGAGCAGGCGGGTGAGATCCTCAAGGCCGTTCCGGGTCATCCGCGTGCGCGCCTGATTCTCGGGGCCGCCCACCGCATCGGCGGTCAGACTCAGTTGGCGCTCGAGATACTCGAGCCGCTCGCGCGCGAGCAGCCGCATTCCGCAGCGGTGCACCTCGAGCTCGGGGTCGCGCGCGGCGAAGCCGGCAGGGGACCCGAAG